>VOFC01001480.1_pt1:0-115000 | contig 208000 bp, 269 predicted proteins | sample 5384161 | NCBI WGS metagenome assembly VOFC01 (sample SAMN12384722, study PRJNA508395) | human gut metagenome | isolation source: healthy gut B | host: Homo sapiens
TTCCCATCGCATATCCGGTACACTTATACCAAATTTTTTCTGAAATGATATTCTTCAATTCTCCAAGCCTTTTTTTTGAGCAGTTCATCATCGTCATCTAATTTCATTCCAATTTTATTAGGGTTTACAGCCCCATCAATTTCTTGGTATTCAAACTTAGGAAGTAAAATTGATGTGTACTCATTTTTTAAAACCCACGCTGCACCCATTTCATTTAGGCAAGCAGGACTGCCATAATAATTGCTTTTGAAAGAACAAAAATAACATAAAGCTCATTTTCACTAAACAGCGAGGATAAATATTCGTATATGTCTTGATTTAAAGGAATTCCATAATCAGGTATAGACGAACAAAACAGATTGTCATTTGTCATCCCAATATCTGCCAACAATTCCACAATGGGTTCTACATACTTAACATCTTTAGATGAATGGCTTATAAAAATCTTTGGTTTCATAGCTTTTTGTAATCTTGCTTTAAATTATCATTTATCTTTCTTTGCAATTTTAAAGTCATCAGATAATCTTCATTCAAAATGCTGTTATCTATTACCTCAAACATAAAATATGCCGGAGAAACAATAGCAGGTTCTTCTTCATCATACAATGCAACCGGAAGTCGTTCATCACGACCAACATGCATTGGATTACACGCAAACTTCCCTTTTGTTATCAGTTTATATTTACTCAAATCCGTACCAATGACATTTGCAACCGACGGCATAAAGAACTTGTCTATGTTAATTCCCAAAACTCTGTCTGTTATGCTTTCTCTGTTCCGAGTATCAATCAGTCGGATATGGTTTCCTAAAATATCATAATTCGATTTCATATCCCAACTCCTTAAATACAGCAAGCAAATCTGATTTAGATTTTTCCTCTTGAACAAGAAGTTCTTTGAGTTCTCCCTGCAATGACTTCATTTTTGTATCAAAGTCGATGTTCTCATCACGATTGACAAACTCAATATATCTGCTCGGTACAAGAGTAAATCCCTTTTCCTTTACTTCATCAAAAGAAGCAGAATAACAAAACTCTGGTACATTCTCATAAGTTTCCTCATAGCCTTCCTGCTGCCAGTTATGATATACACTTGTAACTTTAGCTCTATCTTCCTCTGTCAATTCAATGTACTTCTTCTCATAAGGACTGCCCATCTGTCGTAAATCCATAAAGAGTATTTCATCTTCTCGGTCACGATAGCGTTTGAGCTTTCCGTTCTGTTCCACAACACGAGCCTTTTTATTCTTATTGAGTACCCAAAGGGTAACGCTGATGTCAGTGGTATAGAAAAGGTTTCTCGGAAGAATAATAATCGCTTCTACCAAGTGATTTTCTATAAGCTGCTGTCTGATTTTCAGCTCTGTACCATCATCAGATAATGCACCATTGGCAAGCAGGAAACCTGCCACACCGTTTTGAGAGAGTTTGGAAACAATATTCAGTATCCAACCATAGTTTGCGTTGCTTGTTGGCGGAACTTCATATCCGTTCCAACGAGGGTCGTCTACAAGCTCATTTTCGGCTCTCCACTGCTTCTGATTGAAAGGTGGGTTTGCCATAATGAAATCTGCTTTAAGGTCCTTGTGCTGGTCGTTGGTAAATGTATTGGCTGCCATCTCTCCAAGATTTGCAGAAATACCACGGATAGCCAAATTCATTTTTGCCAGTTTGAAAGTGGTATTTGTGTATTCCTGACCGTAAATAGACACTTTCTTTTTATTACCGCTATGTGCTTCTACGAACTTGATGGACTGCACAAACATACCGCCCGAACCGCAACAAGGGTCATAAAGTATTCCATCGTAAGGCTCAAGCATTTCGGCAATCAGGTTTACAATACACTCATCAAGCAAAGAAGCCAACTTTGCCGTATCAATATGTAAGCGGGAGTAATAGTTATCCGGCAAAGCACCTTTCAATGCCGGGTTGTTCTTCTCAATCGTATAAAGTGCTGTATCTATCTTTAGGGCAATATCGTCCTGCTTTGCATTTTCAATAAGGCTTGAGAATATAGCCGGTCGGATAGTTTACAAGTGTTAATCTCGGCTTGCGGCTGTCGCTGACAAGGTGCAATGATAATTTCTTTTGCACTCCCGGAACGGTAAAGCCTTTATTTGTCGTTTCTGTTGCCAAAAGATTAAGCGTTTTGTCGTCAATTTCAATTTCGGGGAGCTTGGTTGTGCCGAAAAAGCGTTTAATGCAAGCCTTGTGCCAGCCTGTTTCATCGGGTGTGCGCAAAGGTTTGCCGCAGCATAAACAGTTCATTCTTTTTTTCCTCCCTTATTGAAACATTGCCGATTCCGTCCTTGCAGGCTACGAGCAAAACGCCGAAGCGGTCGTGGCTGTCAATTTTCCAATTATCGGTTACAATTTTCAAAAGCCAGCCTTCGGGAATAAGGCCGTCAAAAAACGAAAACAAAGTTTTTGATGTGTATTCTTCCGCTTGCAAAGGCAGGGTGAGTGAAACGGCAGACGCATTTTCGCTCTGTAAATAATCGGCATCATATTTGAAAGAATAGCCGTTGTCCGTTTCCTTGAGGACGCCGGCAAAGGTGTTTCTCACATAAACATAGGCAGTTCTGAATACGCTCATTTATCTTCCTTCTTTCCGGCAACAGCCTGTGCGTTGAACATTGCAAGGGCAACATTTACCTTATCCATACGCACGGTTTCCTTGCCCTGCTCAAGCTCACGCACAAAGCGAAGCCCAAGACCCGAACGCAATGCAAATTGCTCCTGCGTAAGTCCTGCCGCTTTTCTGTTTTCTTTTACAAATTCAGCAATCGGGTTCATATTACTGCTCCTTGTAGTTATTATCTATGCTTATTCTACACCCTTTAGGGTGCAATGTCAATAAAATATTTGTTATAATAAGCCCTATTGGGTATATTGTTTACTTAAAAAAGAAAACTATACCTCTTAGGGTATAAATTCTTTAATAATTAGAAGCTTCTTTCTTGCTTGAGAAAAAAAGGCTTCTTATTTTTTGCAAATTTTTATTAAATCGACGATTTTGGGTGTGCATTTCGGCACCCTTTGTCCAAATGAGTGAAGGGACTAAATGTTAAAAGATTATGAACTTTTTAAAAAACACTCCCAAAAAATGCTGCTCCCATTTCAAACAAGTGAAGGGTTTTTGAAAAAAATTTCCGACTTATGGGGGGTGCAAAAAGGCACTCCCGGTTCAAACAAGTAGAGGGGTAAAAAATATTTTTCAAAAAATTATTCGTTAAATCGGCAATTTTGGGTGTCCAAAATACACCCTTTTGTACAAATGAGTGAAAGGAGTTTTTATTATGGCACGAATAACAAGGCTAAAACAAAAGACAGGGAAATATATTACCCGCCATAAGAAAGATGAAAGCAAACTAAAAACAGCGTAAAAATGCATCTTTTCAAAACAGAAAGAAGGAGGCTTAATTTGAACAAATACTTTAAGAAAAACGAAGCGGAAAAAATATGTTTTCTATAAATCCCGAAAGCATTGTTTACCGACCAAAAATACTGTTCGGTTTCTACCGACGCAAAAATGCTGTACGCATTGCTGCTTGACCGAATGTATTTATCCGCAAGAAACGGCTGGGTTGATAGGTACGGCAGAGTGTATCAATTCTTCACAATAAAACAAGGTCAGGAGCTGCTGCATTTCGGTCACGACAAAATAATAAGACTGTTCGGCGAGCTTGAAAAAGCGGATTTGATACAGCGAAACAGGCAGGGACAGGGAAAAGCAAATATTATTTATCTCAAAAGTTTTGAAATCGGCTTTTCGGATTTTCAAAAGTCGATAAAACAGAGTGAAGTAATACTAAAGGAGCAAGATATTTACCTGCCGCAAAAAAAATATATCTATCTCCTAAATATAGCTGTCTCTAAGATTAGAAAGGAGTTCTATGAAAAGAATAAAAAAACAGTTTTGGCTTTCAGAAAAAAAGAAAATGCCGATTTTATGAAAAAAGGTTGAACTTAGCGGACTGTCTCAGAGTGCCGTGTTAAGAACTGATTAAGGGTTATGAGCCGAGAGAAAAACCCGATGACAGATTTTACGACTTAATGCGTCAGTTTTACGCAATGAGCAACAACCTAAATCAAATAGCAATCAAAGCAAATTCACTCGGTTTTGTTGACACAAGACTGTTGAAAGACAAAATTGATAAATTAAACAAATTTCAGCTTGAAATTGAAAAGAAATACCTGTATCCCGAAAAGAGCAGTTTGCTGTGGAAATAGCTTTCTTCTCCGGCAGGTAAAAACAATGACTGAATAGAAACAATAAATTTGAGGAAAAATATGGAATAAACGGAGGTTTAACTTATGTTTATGGAAGTAGATGACAAGGTAAAGATAGCCTATTATTGGTTTTCAAAGGAAGAAAAAAAAGACGACAAGGAGCTTCGAGAGTCTTTGAGACCGGAATATAGGCAGTGGAACCAAAAAGGATATAAGGTAGTAAACTTTTTGTCCGGAACGGAAGACCTTATCCAAAATACAACGGAATTATTGCTTCATAACAGAGATGTTATGGCAAGAGAACGAGCTCGCAAACGAAGTAAAGACTTGGAACGATAAGCTCGTTCAAATGGCAGAATTATTTCTGCCGTACATAATATTAACTTTCATAAACATTCTTCAAATTTTATTGATTTCTATATACAAGTATGTTACAATGTTGTTCATAAAGCAGAACATAAATCAAATATAATATTGGTGGTGATGTTTTGGGTAAGAAGATAGCGGCATATATGCGTATTTCGGTTGATACCGAAAAAGACAGAGATAATACCTCTATTGAAAACCAAAGAAGAATTATAAAAGCGTACTTAAAGCAAAGATTTCCCGACGCAGAAGTTGATTATTATGTTGACCGAGACCGTTCGGGTTATACCTTTGAGCAGCGTGAATCCTATATGAAAATGCGCCCGTTGCTTATGAGTGGTGATTACGATATTCTTTTGATTAAGGACTTGTCCCGTTTTTCCCGTAGGAACAGCAAGGGACTTGTTGAACTTGAGGATTTGCGTGATGCAGGAGTGCGTATTATATCAATCGGAGACGGAATAGATTATCCGACATATGACGATTGGAATAATATTCAGGTGCGATTTTTACTAAACGAAATGCCTGTTACCGACGCTTCCAAAAAGGTTAAAAAGGTTGTTGAAATGCGTCAGAATAACGCCGATTGGATTTGTGCCGTTCCGTACGGCTACTATATGATTGACAGCAAAAATATGACCTACGAGGTTGACGAAGCCTGTGCAGAGGTTGTTCGCAGGATTTTTTGAAATGTATAACGGCGGAATGGGATACAAGAAAATAGCAAACACCTTGACAGACGAAAAAATTCCAACCCCTCGAATGGTTGAAATCGAACGCAAGCGTAAGATGGCGGAATTAAATAAGAAAAAGGTTGATATTAAGCTTAAGGCTTCGCCTGTTTGGGCTATACCGACCGTCAGCGGAATTTTGCAAAACGATTTTTATATCGGCACACTTCGCCAGCGAAAATATACACGCAAGCGAATTAACGGACCCGATAAAAGGCTCAACGCTGAGGAAAACATAGTTTTTGAAAATCATCATACACCGATAGTTTCCACAAGAGAATTTATGAAAGCACAGCAGCAGCTTAAAACAAGGACAAAAAACAATTACCGTGGAACGAAAAAATACGATAACGACTATTCCGGATTCTTGTTTTGCGGCGAGTGCGGAAGTCCGATGTTTTCAATGAGCCGACCCGATTTGGCGCCGGCATATACCTGCGGAACTTATCATAAGCGTGGGCTTAAAGGTTGTACCTCTCATCATATCAGAGTTGATGTGCTTGATACCGTTTTGAAAAAATATGTTGAGCGAATTATGAAAACCTCCGACAAGATGATTGCCGAGCTCGAAAAGAATATCGCAAACGAAGCGGACGATTTGAAATCAAATGCAGACAGCGTTGCGGATTTGCAGGTAGATTTGGCAAGGGCAAAAGAGGAATACAAGGCAACGCAAAAGCAAAAAATCAGAGATATTATGAAAGCCGACGAAGAGCAGCGAGATATGATTGAGGAAGCTTATGAGGATATGGAAAACGAACTCATATCAAAAATTGAAGGCTTGGAAAAGCAGACGGCTTTAATGGTTGAACGCCGAAATCAAACAATTGAGGTTAATCGAATTGCCAAAAACGCTATTGAGATTTTCAGAGATATTGTCAATAAGAAAAAGCTTGACAAAGGCGATTTGTCAATTATTATTGATAAAATAATCATTCACGACGGCGACGAATCGAAAATTGACATTCAGTTAAAGTCCGATATTCAAATGCTGCTTGAATCGGGAACATTAACGGAGGACGAGCTTGAAAAAGCCGGTTACAGAGGAAAAGTCGTAAATTTTAAGTGGGACATGGAGAGTAGCTTAGAAGCCACAATAGTCCAAAAGGTGCGTAACCAAAGGGACAAGGCTTTCGGTGTCAACGTTTTATGTGGCGGCGATCCGCTCGAAATTTATACCGCAACGGACGGCGAGGTTATTTTTAAAAAATATTCGCCTGTCGGAGAGCTTGCGGAGTTTGCGTCACAATACGCAGATGTGCTTGCCAAAATCAGCTCAATGCCGACAATCATAACAGACCGTGACCATGTAATCGCTGCCGCAGGAGTTTCAAAGCGTGAATTTCTTGAGCGCAGGGTAACAACCGTGCTTGAGGGATATATGGAAAATCGCAAAACCTATTCGGCAACACAGCAGACGCTCGGCGATATTCAGCCGATTGAGGGCATTGAACACTATGCATCGGTAATCTATCCGATTATCGCCGCCGGAGATGTTTCGGGTGCGGTAGTTATGCTCACAGGCGAACAGACCAAAATCCCGACAAATGCCGAAATCAAGCTTGCACAAACAGCCGCCGCATTCCTCGGCAAGCAAATGGAAGAATGATTTTTAAAAATAGGTAATAATAAAAAATGCGGTCGGGAAGACAGGTGTAAAACAATACACCGAATTTTCCCGACCGTATTTGTATAAATCAAATACACAAAACAACGCTTTACCGTATTTAACATTTATGGTATCATTAAATAAATTAAGCTGAAAGGTATGTTTCTTATGAATGGCTTTTCCGATAAGGTAAAACAAAAATTAGGTTACTATGTTTATGCCCTTGCAGATCCAAGAGATAACAAAATATTTTACATAGGCAAAGGAATTAACAACCGTATTTTTTCAACACGAAGAAAAACTCGATAACTCAAATAAGTCGAATCGTATAAAAGAAATACTCTCATCGGGTAACAAAATCAAAAAACTAATTATATCATATGGTCTTTCGGAAAAAGAGGCATTCGTTGCCGAATCGACTTTGATAAATATAATGAACTACATTGACTCTCAATCACTGACTAATGTGGTTTCGGGACACCACACAGCACCTGTTATTACAGCTGAAGATTTTGAAAAAAATTTACGGTGCTGAAATTCTTTCAAAAGAAGATATTTTCCGCAATCTTTTAATTGTTAAAATAAATTCGCTTTATAAATACGATATGTCAGACAGCCAAGTTATGGAATGTGCGAGAGGTCATTGGATAATCGACACCAAACGAGCAGAAAATTGCGACTATCTTATTGCTGTAAATCACGGACTGATTGTCGGAGTTTATGAAAATATGAAGTGGTATTCTTCAGGTGTGGAAACTCCATTCTATCCACGATTGTGCAAAGAAAATCTTTCAAGGTCAAATCGCAAATACTGCACCTGTCAAGCAGTTAATAAGCCGAATATTTACATAAACAAAAACATTGCCAATTTAGTAAATATGACGCAAAATCCTATTTCATACATAAACGGAAGAAAAAATACCGCTAAGGTGCTAAAACCATACTACGAAAAATTCATCAATAATTCTATGGATATTCATGATTTTGAAATGAATTTCGGTAATGATTTGGTAAAAATGGGATTTAAATTAGGCAGTTTCAATGATTCAAAATATGAATATAATAACAAAAACATTTTAAATATTACCGATTACAAACAGCTTAAAAAATGCTGAAACATACGGATTACAGCACAGCCACATCATTATTGATTTCAAAATGGAGATATATCACACATTGGAGTTATATGGATTATCAGCAGGAAAAAGATTTACCATTTTTCAAAGCTGTTATAGAAAGAATATTTGAACTTTCCGAGTAGCTTCATACAAAAAAATTTTACAATTGATTTATTTTGAATAATCTTCAATTTTCTAAAAAACTTGCACATACAAAAAAAATAAAACTTCAATCTCTTGTCAACCGAAATTGAAGTTTTTTATTGACATAATTATTCATCAATGATAATATACAAGTAAAGAAACGGCTTTAGCTGTTTCGTAAGTTTGAGCAATAAAAATTAATTAAAGATTAACCGCTCTGTTCACGACACAGGGCGGTTATTTCTTTATGGTGAACACAATAAAAAATGTGAAGATTATTATCACAGCTATGTATTCCACGCAATCACCCCCTCTCTGATAAGGGAGTCGAAACAGCCGCCACCGTTTCCTTACCAAGTAATTATCGCAAAGTATTTTAATATATTCAATATCACGAACTTAAAATCACAATATATTTTATTATTAAATCACACCACATCAATCTGGCACATTTTCATTGTTTCGAGGGCGGAATTGTGGGTTTCGGGGGTTACGCCGGCACAGCAAGCCGAATCAACGCTGATTTCAGCGTTCGGGAAAAGTGCCTTTAGAATCAACGCATTTGACACAACGCAGATATCGGTGCAAAGTCCTACAAGCTCGATTCTTTCAAAGCAGAATTTATCCCAATGAGTATAGCCGAATGACGGCTTGTCAATATGAATTGCGTCGGGAACATCAAGTCCGTCTGCAATCTGCCAGCCGTGAGTATTTTTTACGCAATGTACAACGGGCAGTTTTTTGCCCTCGGGAGTGTTTAGGTAATCTTCACCGTGAGTATCCCTTGTAAAAATAATTTCATCACCGTTTGAACGGTATTCTTCAATCTTTTTGCGTACATTAGGCACAATTTTCACAGCCTCATCAGTACCGAGACTGCCGTCAATAAAATCATTCTGCATATCTATTACAATCAAAGTTTTCTTCATACAAATCACTCCGTTTTTAATTTTGAACTGTACATATCAAATATATCAGCTGACTTTGCCGCTGTCAATTTATTTGCAAAAATTTGTTTTGTAACTTGATTTTCGTTGTCGGCTCAATTAAAATAGTGTTTAGAAAAACTGCAAGGAGAACGCTTATGGGACATATGTATTTTGTCAGACACGGACAGACCGTGTGGAATGTTGAAAATAAAATCTGCGGTTCAACGGATATTGACCTCACGGAAAAAGGTCATGAACAGGCTGTTGAAACGGGCAAGAAAAATTCTTTCAGAGAATATAAAAGCAGATATCATTCTCTATTCTCCGCTTATGAGAGCCGAAAAAACCGCAAAGCACATTTCGGAAATCACGGGAATTCCTGCAAAAGCAGAGCCGAGATTAACCGAGCAAAACTTTGGAAAATATGAGGGAACGCCAAGAGACGGCGAAGAATTTCGCATTGCCAAAAGAGATTTCGTCAGCCGTTATGACGGCGGAGAGTCTATGCTGCACCTTGCACAAAGAATTTACAATCTGCTTGATGATGTGAAAGCAAGCGGAAAGGTTTGTGTTTTAGTTGCTCACAACGGCATTGCAAGAGTTGTCAACTCATATTTTAACGATATGACAAATGAGGAGTATGCAGATTTCGGTGTTAAAAACTGTGAAATTCTGCGTTACGATTTTTAAGTATTTCTGAATATCCGCATAAAATCAAGGAGTACCACGCATTGTGACACTACTATTTTAGTGTTGTTTTGAATATTGACGACAGGGACAGAGGAAGAAAAGGCATAGAAGAAATGTTTGCGAGAATGTCAAAAAATGACTGATATGCCCGACAATCCCAAACAAAACAAAACACAAATATAAAACATAGGCAAGGAAAAATTAGGACGCTCCAAACGGAACGTTCTCTTACATTTATATATAGCTATTTATGAGTTGCTTTGATACTGCTGGAGAAAAGCCTGAAACGCTAGCCGCGATGCAAATCGAAATCCGTTTGTGAACGCTTGTAGCTCATTCCGGTCGTAATTTCTACATCCGTTTTTTAATTTGTTCGAACAGAGCCTTTTGTTGTTCTGTGAGAGTGGCTCTGAGCTTTGTTTCAAGCCGCACAACGGTTACAAACGATCCGCCTTTGTCTGTGCTGTTTGCTATGCTCTGCGCTGTTTTTTTAAAGAATGAGCGCCTTAATGCAATCTTAATACAGCACACCGGATCATTACACCGTTTTTTTATATTTCATAATATACTCTTTGTAAACAAACAAAAACAGGAGAAGTATATATGCCTGAAATTACACATAGAAAAAAGCGACTGTCATCCTTTAAGCTGATCGTTTTGGGCTTTGCCGGGGTCATTGTGCTTGGAGCACTGATATTGATGCTGCCGTTTTCATCGACTGCCGGAGTTGTTACGCCGTTTCACGAGGCGCTGTTCACTTCAACCTCCGCTGTTTGCGTTACGGGGCTTGTTGTGCAGGATACAGGCAGCTATTGGTCCGCTTTCGGGCAGACGGTAATACTGCTGATGATCCAGATAGGCGGGCTCGGTGTTGTGACAGTTGCGGCACTTTTCGCTATGCTGTCCGGCAGAAAAATATCGCTGATGCAGCGCAGTACCATGCAGGATGCCATCTCTGCCCCGAAGGTCGGCGGGATCGTCCGCCTGACTCGTTTTATTAGTGCGGGGAACTTTTTGATCGAGCTTATCGGGATGATCGTCATGCTGCCGACATTTTGCGGAAACTACGGTTTCAAAGGAATTTGGATGGCGGCGTTTCATTCGGTTTCCGCCTTTTGCAATGCAGGATTTGACATACTTGGCACCGCCGAAAACAAATACCCATCTCTTACGGGATACATAGGAAACCGGCGATAAACATTACAATTATGCTTTTAATTATTGTGGGCGGTATTGGACTTTTTGACCTGGGACGATATTTACACAAACAAGTGGCATTTCAAAAAATACCGTATGCAAAGTAAGGTCATATTGGTAACAACGGCAATCCTCATTATCGCTCCCGCAGTATTCTTTTTCTTCTGCGATTTTACGGGGCTGCCGCTCGCCGAAAGGATTCTTGCGTCGCTTTTTCAGTCTGTCACACCGAGAACCGCAGGTTTCAATACCGCTGATCTTTCCGCTATGACCGGTTCTTCCAAGGCAATTATGACCCTGCTCATGCTCGTCGGCGGCTCGCCCGGCTCCACGGCAGGCGGTATGAAAACGACCACGCTTGCCGTTCTGATTCTGAGTGCATTCTCCGTCTGTCGCAAAAAGGACGATGCCGAAGTCTGCGGCAGGCGCATTGACGGTTCGGCAGTGAAAAACGCCGCAGCCGTTGCCGTAATGTATTTCCTGCTGTTTTTTGTCGGCGGCATTGTTATCAGCACGGCAGAAGGTCTGCCGCTTAGCACCTGCCTTTACGAAACGGCGTCCGCTGTCGGAACGGTCGGGCTTACCCTTGGGATCACACCGCAGCTCGGTGTTCTTTCTCAGCTTATTTTGATCGTCTTGATGTATCTCGGCAGAGTCGGCGGACTTACCCTGATTTACGCGGCGATCTCCAATAAAAATCAGAGCGGTGCAAAGCTGCCGCTCGAAAATATCACAGTAGGATAAAGGAGTTACTATATTATGAAAAACATATTGTTGATAGGTCTCGGCAGATTCGGTAAGCATATCGCTTTGCAACTGAACAAACTCGGGCATGAGGTGATGGCAGTAGACAACAACGAAGAAAGAATAAATGAAATCCTGCCGATCGTCACCAATGCACAGATCGGCGACAGCACAAACACGGAGTTTTTAAGGTCGCTCGGCATCGGAAACTTTGATGTATGCATCGTCACCATCGGAGGTAATTTTCAAAACTCGCTGGAAACCACTTCTTTGCTGAAAGAACTCGGTGCAAAATTAGTTGTGTCCCGCGCCGAGCGTGATGTGCAGGAGAAATTTCTTCTGCGTAACGGAGCGGACGAGGTCATTTACCCGGAAAAACAGGTAGCAAATTGGGCTGCTATTCGGTACACCGCCGACCACATTCGGGATTACATTGAGGTTGATGAGGGTCATGCCATTTTTGAGGTAGAGGTGCCGGAGGGATGGATCGGCAAAACCGTCGGAGAACTGGATATCCGCAGAAAATACAGCATCAATATTATGGCAACCAAGGAGAACGGAAAAATCAATATGGCAGTTTCACCGGAAACCGTTTTTACGGACAAGATCACTCTTTTGGTTCTCGGTGCTTACAAAGAACTGCAAAAGTGTTTTCGCATTTAACAGAGGTGAATGAGGATGGCTGAGCTATTGCTGATTGTCAGCCTGCTTGCCGTATTTGTTTTCGGATTTTATCTTATGAGCAGGCTGGATCGATTTCTTGAAGAAAACAGAAAGGCACTGTTAAAGGAAAACGAATCCTGCGAGCCTTCCAAAGTCCTGCTGCCGCATGGACTGTCCGAAAGTGAAATATTATGTGAGATCCGCCGTTTTCGTGAAACGCACGGAGATGTCGATATTATTCTTTCCGATGGGCAGAAGAATGATTTTTAGGTTGCGGTAGATTTTTTTACAGTTTTACTGTATAATAATAAAATAAAAAGGGCGGTGAAACCGATGAAAGTACAAACCGAACAGTCAAAATTCGATACAGACGAGCATATCCTTGTCTGCCTATCCTCTTCGCCGTCCAATGCAAGGATCATACACACCGCCGCAAAGATGGCTAAGGTCCTTCATGCAAGATTTACCGCCATCTATGTGCAGACGGATACGATCATAAATGATGAGGATCAGTCCCGACTTTCGCAGAACATACAGCTCGCACAAAGGCTCGGCGCCGAGATCGTTATGACGCACGGCGAGGATGTACCGCTGCAGATCTCGGAATATGTCCGACTTTCCGATGTCACAAAAATCGTGATCGGGCAAAGCAGTGCCAGACGCAGAGGGCTGTTCGGAAGACCGACTCTCACCGAAAAGCTGATCTCCTCCGCCCCCGATGTTGACATTCATATTATTCCCGACGCACTGAACTACACAAAAAGTCGCACAGACGCCGTCTGTTCTTTGGTGCAGAGATACCGTCGCTGCGGGATATTGCCATAACCGTCCTGGCGCTTGCCGTATGCACGGCGATCGGGTTTCTGTTCGATCATCTCGGCTTTCCCGATACCAATATCGTTACGGTATACATCCTCGGTGTGCTGATGATCTCCGTTTTGACCAAAGGATATCTTTGCAGTATGGCAGGCTCGCTTTTAAGTGTTGTATTGTTCGGATTTTTCCTTACCGAACCCAGGTTGTCCTTTCAGACCTATGCCGTAGGCTATCCCGTTACCTTTGCAGTCATGCTGGCGTCTTCCGTTCTCACCGGCACGCTTGCCTCGAAGCTGAAAGATCATGCAAGGCTCTCGGCTCGCTCCGCGTTCCGTGTGCAGGTGCTGTTTGACACTGACCGTCTGCTGCAAAAAGCAAAAAGCAACGATGATGTTTTAAGCGTGACCTGTATGCAGCTCTCGCGGCTGCTTGACCGCAGTATTGTTGCCTATACGAAAGGCGAAAACGGAATGTTGTCCGGGCGGCTGTATGCCGAAAAAAAGGATACACACGCTGAAAAGCTGCTAAGCGATGCAGAGCGGCAGACCGCAGAATGGGTGCTTCAAAACGGTCGCCGTGCAGGAGCAGCGACAGCACAGTTTGGAAAATCCGAATGTCTTTATCTTGCGATCCGTGCAGGCGGCAGAGTCTACGGGGTAATCGGGATACCGATGAAACCCGAAAAGCCCGATTCATTTGAGAGCAGCATCGTACTGTCGGTTGTGAACGAATGTGCGCTGGCAATGGATAATGCTCACAACGCCGCCGAAAAGGAACGGGCGGCAGATCTTGCAAAAAGCGAGCAGCTGCGCGCCGACCTTTTGCGGTCGATCTCACACGATCTGCGCACGCCTCTTTGCTCCGTTTCGGGTAATGCGGACACGCTTTTGCATAACGGAAACTGCCTGGACGAAGCAACCAAGCAGCAGATCTATAAAGATATTTATGACGATTCCGAATGGCTGATCGGCGTGGTGGAAAATCTGCTGTATGTTACACGGCTGAATGACGGACGCCTGAAGCTGGAGCTTACCGACCAGCTTGTGGACGAAGTGATCAACGAAGCCGTTTCGCATTTGAAGAAAAAATCCGTCGGACACAAGGTGACGGTAAGGTGCGACGATCTGATCCTTGCCCGTATGGACGCACAGCTTATCGTGCAGGTCATTGTCAACCTTATTGATAATGCTTTGAAATATACCGAACAAGGCTCCGAGATCTGCGTAAGTGCGGAAAAACAGGGCAGGGATGCCGTGATCCGAGTCACCGATAACGGAAACGGAATTGCAGACGATATGAAACCGCATATTTTTGAGATGTTTTACAGTGGAAAAAATACAGTCGCAGACAGCCGCAGAAGCTTCGGGATCGGGCTTACCCTGTGTAAATCTATTGTAGAGCTGCACGGCGGAACGCTGACGCTTACGGATAACGTACCGCACGGCTGCATATTTACCTTTACTTTACCGCTTAGCGAGGTGACGCTGAATGAATAAACCGCTTGTACTCGTTGTGGAAGACGACCGCCCCATCCGCAATCTGATCGTAACAACGCTAAAGGCTCACGATTACCACTACCTGACCGCGGAGAACGGACACAGCGCTATTATAGAAGCGACCTCCCATAACCCGGATATCGTTCTGCTGGATCTGGGTCTGCCGGATATCGACGGCACACAGGTGATCGAAAGCATCCGCTCATGGTCAAATATGCCCATTATTGTGATCAGTGCGCGCAGCGAGGATAAAGACAAAATCACGGCGCTGGATGCCGGGGCGGACGACTATCTGACAAAGCCCTTTTCCGTAGAGGAACTTTTGGCACGCCTTCGGGTCACGCAAAGACGGCTGCTGCTGCTTCAGGCAAGCGGCGACGCCGACTCACCCGTTTTCCAAAACGGCAAGCTTAAAATCGATTATGCCGCCGGCTGCGCTTATCTAAATGGGGAGGAATTGCACCTGACCCCGATTGAATACAAGCTTTTTGTGTCTGCTCTCTCATAATGTCGGAAAGGTGCTGACGCACACATATATCACTATGCAAATTTGGGGCAGCAGCCGGGAAAATGACATTGCTTCGCTGCGTGTTTTTATGGCGACCCTGCGCAAAAAGCTGGAGCCGCAAAGGGACTGTCCGCAATACATTCAGACGCATATCGGCGTCGGTTACCGTATGCTGCGGGTAGACTGAGAAAAGCGAGGAAACAAGGATTTGAACCGATATGCAATAGAAAATCTTTTCGGAATTGAAGGGTTGAATATTGCTTAGTACGGACTCATTTTCCTGTTAGCTATAAAAAAGCACAACGCCACAGAGTTTTAAAACTCTGTGGCGTTGTTCTACTCAATCGGTCACTTTTTGAAAGTATCCTTATGTGAGCCTGCCTTTTGCTGGGTTTTCCGGTGGAGTTTTGGCGTGCCAAAGGGATTCGAACCCCCGACCTTTCGCTTAGGGAAAGCCACGGAAGGGTATTTTATTATCCCTTGAAATCTTCGAAAATCCTTGATTTTACTGGCTTTTTCAAAATTATAGTGTTAATCATTTCTCTTATAAAATCTGCTAATTTTATGCCGTATTTTTCCTTCATTTTAGCAAATGCAAAGATTTTTTTTGGGGACATCATTCAGTTAATATGATACTCGTTACGAGTGTTATATTGCAATTAAGTTCTTTTTTAAGTGGTTTATCAGAAGGCTGATATTATTATACCGATGTTCTTTATCGGTTTCGAGCTATATTCAAATATTGAAAGGGCAAGTTTTTCCGGTCAATTTCTGTTTAACGATTTCTTTTTCCGGTATTTTCTGTCCCTCGGATTTCCTCATGGTAGAAATAATCCACGATCACCGGATGTCCCTGCGGGACTCTGCCATAAGGCATTTCATTATCCACAAAGGGACAATCATACTTCTTAGCCATTTCCTCAGCTTTTACTTCAAGCGCTTCAAAGTAGCTGCGGTTATGCTTGTTATAGATCTCATCGTAAAGCGGTACAAGGTCAGGATATTTTCCGGCGATATACTCCATAATTGTCTTTTTGAAACCGCCCCGAAGATTGAGATTTTCGAGCCAGAACAGATCGCATTGATCCTTCACCTGCTCAAAGATTGCTTCAAAATCCGTGATTTTGGGGAATACCGGGGATACGAAACAGACTGTACGGATGCCTGCTTCATATACCTGCTTCATAGCAGCAATACGACGCTCAATGCTCGAGCAGAATCCATGTCGTTCTTGAAATTCTCATCCAGTGTGTTGATCGACCATGAAACGGTTACTCGTCCAAGCTTCTTCAGCAGATCAATATCCCGTACCACAAGATCAGACTTTGTGCAGATCAGAATATCTGCGCCACTGCCGATCAATTGCTCCAGAAGTTTTCTGGTATTCCCGAATTGCTCCTCCTGTGGATTGTAGCCATCCGTCACAGAACCGATGACCACACGCTGTCCGGCATATTTCTTCGGATTCTTAATTTCCGGCCAATGCTTCACATCAAGGAAAGTGCCCCATTCCTCCTTGTGTCCGGTAAAGCGCTTCATAAAAGAAGCATAGCAATACTTGCAGGCATGTGTACAGCCTACATAGGGATTGACCGAGTAACCGCCTACAGGCAGACTGGACTTGGTCATGATGTTCTTTGTTTCTACCTCATTAATGAGGATTCCATTTATTACTTCTGCCATGATCTCTGTACCTCCAACACTTTATTGAATTCTTCCGGCATTTCCTGAATCATATTTTCATCCCCTATGATAGGGACAAGGTCTTCCTTCATAAACACCGGAATGCCGAGCGCATGCGCCTGGTCTGTCAGAGACCATGCCCACTCCGGCTCCGTATGAATCTTCCTGCTCTGAGCTCCGGTCATGGTGCCGACAACAATCCAGTCGATTTTGGAAAGGTCAACTGCACCGGGATCGTCGAATAGTGGCTCAAAGGTAACATGATAGTGTTTTGCTCTGACATTTTCCCGAAGTGCATCAATACGCCACAGTTCTGCTTTCCTCGTCACTGTAACGCCAAACCATGCGTTTTCCAGATCTGTATCAAACTCCAGCAAATCTGGTCGCTTTGTAAGGAATAAGAACTGATGCTGTGGATTTTCACGAATCTTTGCAAATACCTCGTCTCTCCATTCTATCTTCCATCCGGAGAGATCGCTCATGCCGGTGAGAAGGAAGTTCTGCGGACGTTTCTTTTCTATCATCTTGAGCTTGCCCGGAAAGAACTCAGGGTAAGCGAAGTCATCGATCATATGCCAGCGCTTCACATGGTTGCGGGCATAGCAATATGCACACCCCACTGGACAGCCGATGACGATATTCATGTTTTGAATCTGATCGTTGATACAAATACTCATGACTTCTGCCACTCCTCAAGATTTTTTCTGATGCGGTCGAGGCATTCCTCAAATCGGGTGATTTCTTCCTCTGAAAAACCTTTGTAGTAAATGCTGCCCATTTCATCAGATACAGAATCGTACTCGCCCTTTAAGGCATGTGCTTTCTCGGTCAGAAACAGGAGTGTTTTCCTTTTGTCCGTTTCAGACTGAATGCGTCTTATCAGCCCTTGATGTTCCATTCTTTCCAGCATCGTCGTAAGAGATGTTATTGCTAATCCGCATTTGACCGAGAGTGACCGGATCGAGATTCCATCCTCCTGCCACAGCACATAAAGAATGCGCCCCTGGGCTCCATTGAACGCATCAATATTCTTTTCGCTGAGAATCTTCTCAAAAATCCGGTCTCCAAGTTGTTTTATTTTGGTGACAAGAAATCCGCCATTTGTTTTCATGCAAATGCTCCTATATAGTAGTTTATAAAATCATACTATATAGGAGCTTTATTGTCAAGAGCTTGTATGTCTGAATAGAGGTAAATTTCGATTTGTCGCTTCGTTTATGCCACAAAGAATGGATTGCTGATCATAAATAATAAAAACTCACTCGGCTTAAGTGCTTTTTCTAAATGCAAATATTAATTATGATATTTAAAAATTGTTTCAACTTGCTATTGCAATTTGCGAAAAATAAAAAAAAACGCCGGAAACCCTTGATTTTACTGGGCTTCCCGGCGGAGTTTTCTGGCGTGCCAAAAGGGATTCGAACCCCCGACCTTTCGCTTAGGAGTTCCTCCGGAAGGCTCCCTTTGGAGCTTAACGAATCTCAAGTTTTCCCATTCTGATGCGGTTTTCAACAAGTAAAAAGAGGTAGTCTGTTACCATCTAAAATGTGCTAACATAAACGAGTTGTGTGTATTCCTGTTAGCAAGGTGTTAGCACACCCTCTAAAAAGTTGTCGCATAAGGTGGTAGTTTTGGGATGTACTTCTTAAGAAATTATTATGCAATAGTTGTATAACACAAATATAAAAACATAGGCAAGGAAAAATTAGGACGCTCCAAACGGAACGTCCTTTTACATTTATATATAGCTTTTATGCGTTATTATGATACTGCTGTAAAAAACGCTTGAAACGCTTTTTACCCATTTCTGGATTTGCGAAAAGCTGTCCGAGTAACTCTGTCGGATTCATACCGTTATTACTGTCAGATTGTGTTTGCTGGGGCTGCTGGTTATAAACCTGTTCGTCAACTCGGCGAGCGTTGGCAACTCTATCTTCGTCGAGAATATGCGAATACTGTTCCGTTACCATATCAGCCCGTGCGTGTCCTGAATCGCCCTGAACGGCTTTTTATATCACCGCCCGACCATTTGAGCTTATATGTAATACTCGAATGACGCAGGCTATGGAAGCAAACATCAGGCAAGTTGTGATCTCTGATTAGCTTTTTTAACGCCCTTGTGATTATCTGTCCCTCCATCGGTCTGCCTGTGGAGCTTGAAAACAACAAATTGTAATCGTGGCATTCATCACCAAGCAATTCTTTAATCTCCTGAATATCCTTAATGCGCTGTAATACCATTTTTGCAACGGTTTTTGGGAGATACACTCGGCGTTTACTTGTTTCGGTTTTCGGCTCTTTCAGCACAAGTACCGTATTGCCGCCGGATAAACATCTCGGAAAGACAAACAGCACATCACGCTGGTTGAGCTTTTCAAAAACATCTCGCTTTACCCTTTGCAATTCCTTCTCTATGAAAATGGAAGCCGTACCATTTTCGATTTTATCCTCTGACACATCAATACAGTCAAGCGTGATGCCCAACATTTCGCCCATACGCAACGTACAGGAAAAAGCGAGGTTTAGCGCTAACGATAAATCGTCATCGTCACAAAGCTCAAGAGCTTTCTTGAATGTAGGCAAATCCCACATAGCTCTCTTTTTAGGCTTCTCTTTGGGTATTGTAGCGTGTTCAACAGGATTCCTTGTCATCAATTCCCATTTCACGGCTTGATTAAAGGCATTCCGCAAGAGCTTGTGTACCTCTCTGATTCTTGACGGCGTAAGATATTGGTGATCCGGTTTACGGTTATTGATAACCTTTGATTTAACTTTCAAAAGGTCAAGGTAATACTTTTCCATCATTCGGGGATTCAGGTCGCTGAGAGGAATATCACCGATAATCGGATTGATATAATTATTAATCAAGCTGTTTTTTGCGTCATAAGTGGACATTGCCCATTTGTTCACGCCGTAAATCTCCATATAATCTACAAGCAATTCTCTGACCGTTCTTGCTTCGGGAACGGTAAAAACATTGTTGTCCTGTTCGTACTCAATTTGATTTTTTCGTTTCCTCGCTTCTGCGTTAGTCGGGAATGATTCCCAGCGCTGGTGTGATTTGCCTTTTTCGTCAGTATAGCGATATACAACGCAGTAACTGTTTTTCTCTTAATAATCGAAGCCATATATTTACTCCTTTCCGTCGAGCCATAAATCAAAGCTCAACCTTGAAATTCTCCATTTGCCGCCAATAAAGGCAGCTTTGAAGTGTCCTTCTTTGATCAACTTATAAACAGTATGCCTTTCGACCTTCAATATCTTTTGAATTTCTGGGACGGAATAGCTTTTCTTTCTGTCTTGCTGGCTATTGAGCTTTGCGATTTTCTCTTCAAACATCATCAATAACCTCCTTGTCGTCGTTGTGATATTTGCTTTGATTAGCATACCATTCTTCAAAGCTCTTTTTTTCAATTCGCTTTTTGCCGCTGACGGTCAGCACGGTAAACAAATTCTTGCCTATTAGAGAGTAAACCGTTGTCGGAGCAATTCCGAGTATATCGGCTGTTTCACGAATTGACATTGTATGCCGCCAATTCTGTCCCGGCGGCGTTCCGTCCGTCTTTTTGTAATGAAACTGATTAGCGTACCATTCTTCAAAACTGTCCGTCATCACCCTGATCTTTCCGAAAAGCATAATCGTTTTGAAATATCCCTTTTTGATAAGCCAATAAGATTCAGTTTTTCCAAGACCGAGAATACGGCGCATTTCAGGAACAGATATACTTTTCTTATCCAAATACAACACCTCCAAATCGTTATGATAAATCCAAGCTATTGAGCTTGGATTTATCATAGACGAAAAGAATGGTTTTGTTAATGATGCGATTTTATTCGTCACACACTTGACAAACATCTGAGGCTATGCCGATGTTATCAAAGCCATTCATCAAAACTCTTTTTGGATATTCTGTACTGTCCTCCAACTTTCACAGAATGGAAAACACCGGATTTGACAAGAGCATAAGTTGTATTCTTGCTTACGCCCAAGATTGCTTGAATCTCCTCAACAGTATAGACACGCTTATTGTTAGTCAAAAGATTCACCCCCTTTTTTACGAGGGGAACGCTCATATACAAAATAGTCATACCCGTATCCCTGACACTGATCACATTTCTCTTTTACACTGTTAAGCGGATCTACTCGCTTTACAATCAGCTCCGGCAAATATTTGTATTTGTTCAAGCAGCTCGGACACAAACAGCGGATATTTGCTTTGTTATAACGGGCGTAGTCCCAATATCCATACAGCTTCATTAAGCCGTTGTGAATCTTGCGGAGAACATTGTTGTCGTCAATATGACCAACGTAATTAACTAATTCATCCTTGTTAATTGCCCTCTGTTGTTCCAGCATAATCATTGAAGGTTCTGTCAGTCCATACTTATCCTCTACCAAGATATGTGAAGGAAGAAATGTCTTTCTGATAGCTGTGGTGATAGCCGCAACCATAATGGTCGGAGCTTTGGCGTTGAAATTGTCTGCCTGCAAAACTACAACAGGTCTGTATCCGCATTGGATTGAGCCTTCGTTGTCACCAAAATCGTAGAGATAAATATCTCCTCTTTTGATTTTTCTTTCATTTTTGTTGTTCATTTTAAGTCCTCTTTTCATTAAGTATTGTTGAAAGTAATTAACCCTTTCACCTATACCCAATGGGAGAGGTCATTTTTAAGTCAAATTATAAAATTTTTTCAATTTTTTTTATTGCACGGTCTACAGAATACTTTACAGCCGCAGCCGAGCAGCCTTGTTCTTCTCCAATTTGACTAAGTGTCTTTCCGATTATATGGTATTCCAACAAACGCTCCTTTTCGGTTTGTGAAAGAACAGTTAATGCACGTTTTAATTCTTCTGATTCAATCAGTTTATCAACAAAGTCATCAGCTACAAGGCTAAGATTTGCGCCCTCAGTTATCCCATCTTGATAATCATATACTGCGTGATAGAGCAACTCACGCATTTCAAACTTCTTATTGTTATTTCGGAAGTTCCTTCGTACATCAAGGAATTCACTCGTCATAAATAAATACGGCTTGAATGCTGAGAGTTCGGAAGAATAGTTTTGCTCAAGATATTCCTGATCGAAATCAGAAATAACAGCATATCTCTCTGTACCTGTCCAATTCTCATATTCAAGAGTCAGGTCGATAATGGAATAGTTTTCATTGCTTTCAGTAATTGTTTTCATCAGTAACTCCTTTCACGGAGCCACCTGATGAAAAGATAAAAAAGCCACTTGATGCGTCGCCTACTGCCACAAGATAGATCTATCCCTTGTAAAAGGATAAAATCTAAATCAAGTGGCAATAGAAATCAACGCATCAAGCGGCTCTAAGCTCATACTTGCTGTTTTTTATAGTTTTTTAATATTTGATTTTATTGGATAATATTGAAAAAAATTGGTTTGTGTTAGTTGTTGGATGCCTTTCTGAACGATATAGGTGGGAAATAGACCACCTCTCCGCAATTAGGGCATTTTTCGCTTGTCCAACTGTGTTCGCCCTTAATAGCGATAGACAGTTTATAGTCGCAATACGGACACAGGCGAGCCAATCGCAACTCTGACTTGCACCGTGTCTGCAACTTAGCCTGTTCTTCTTTCACCCTTGCATAGCGCTCAGGATCGTTTTCTTTTGCGTTAAACTTTGCCAATTCAAATACCTCCATCACAATATATATCTGTTAAGTCGTAGGGATTACCAAAATAGTTTTTGTCAACCAATCCGAGCTGAGTGAGCCGGATGGACAAGGCTGTTTTGGATACACCTAAAAAACCGCCATATTCTTTAGGAAAAAAGAATTTTCAGAATCTGATGCCCGGCTTCGTGCGCTTTGGTGAAATTACATCTGCCAATCTGCGAAATGTCCTCATTCAAATCACGCTCGATGAATATTGTTTTGCCGTCAAGATAGCAATAACTCTCCTCATCAGCGTAATCAAATACTTTGTATGTTACAGCACCATACGATGATGTAAGTCCGAGGACAGAACCATCTAAAGATAAGTGGTGATATTCAAGATTGACTCTAACAAATCAGTAATTAGCTTGTCAGGTGTAATCTTATATACTGTTTTGCCCGTTAAGTCAGGTAATCGGAAATATGCTTTTGTCACTCGTTCACCAATAGCTTCAATATCTTTGCGTGACAAATATTTCAATTATATGTTCCTCCTAAACAGTCTTAAACTCTACAAACCATTTGCCGTTTTCTTCGTCAAAAAGGTAGGTTTGCTTTCCGCAGATAGATACCGTATAACGGATACCCGTACCGCCAACTTTTGTAGCTGCCGCACGGCAGCGATGAATCAGACGGTCAATCTCGAATTTGCGTCCGTCCTCCAGCGTAATGAACCGGGGACGACAAGTCCCGTCGGGATTGTGGTCTGCGTTTACTAATACATAAACTTTGTTCCTTTCCTGTTGCATATCTATACCTCGTAAGACTTATAAGCAGCAACAATCCTGCCGACATAATCATAGCCCTCAAGCTCACATATAAACAGTTTGAATTGCCATTGCTTATTGATAAAACACGATAGTGTGTTTTCCTCATATTCTGCATCTAAATCAATATACAAAGTAGTTCCCTCAACTATTCCATAAGCAAGAAAATGATTTCCATTATCGGCAATTAAGGCGATCAAATTATGATGTTCTTTCAGTAAAGACTTTGGTGTTTCAACATAGCTTTTGATTGATTCTGTTTTAATAGCGAACATAGGCAACCTCCTATTTGACTAATCTTGTTGGCATAGTGATCTCAACATTACCCATCGGCATTCCAAGCTCTTGTAGCAACACAGCATTTCTTATGCAGCGTTTACCAAACCTCTGGCGAAGTTTTTCAACACAGCCATCCAGCTTTTCTTGTTTCTCGGCTCGCTCATAATCGCAGAACAAATCAATCTGCCTGCTGCGGCATATCCTGCGGAAACAGGTTAATCGCCTGAATAGTTACCGATCTAATAGGATTTCTCAAATCATATCTTTTTTTGAATAGCTGAAAAGCATATTGTGCTAAAACCAATGGTGATTGCGTCACCATCTGCATTTGCGTCTGCCACTGCTTTGAGAACAAGGTATTATCCCTAACATAGATAGCAACGGCTTTTGCAACCTTTTGATGTACACGCAGCTTATGTCCGATGCCTTGTGTCAATTCTAAGAAAACACGCAAACTTCTTCTTCGTTACTCAAATCTATAACCGTTGTGATTCCGTGTCCGATACTCTTAACAGGTGAAACAAACTTAATATCCTTAACCGTTGAATTATCTCTACCGTTTGCATATAACCATAGTGATACTCCGTTCTTGCCTAATATTCTTTTTTATAAAGTCATAGTCAGAATTTGCTAAGTCACCGATTGTTCTTATGCAGTAGTTATTAAGGACTCTTGTCGTAGCTCTCCCTACGCCGAGTAAATCGGAAGCTGGTAAGCCCCAAATCTTTTTCCCGGAAGGTTTCTTTTTCAAAGACTGTTACAGCGTCAGGCTTTTTATAATCAGAGCCTAACTTTGCAAATATCTTATTGAAAGAAACGCCGACGGAGATGGTCAAGCCAGCACTTGTCCATACCGTAAGGCTCTACCTGATTGGTATAATCACAGTAGATTGCTTTTTTGCCAATTTGGAATACTTCAAGTATTCTTCGTAATGAGGTGGTACAACAACTAAATCAGGACACTTCTGTTTTGCCTGCCATACTGCGTCACCTGTTGCGACCTTGAATGCTTTGGCTTTATAATTTTTTGCAAGTACAATGCCGTGCCGTTCCTCAACTGATCCACAAAACAGCAACGGGGTACTGTTTCAATTCAGGGCTTAGCATACATTCGACAGAAGCATAAAAGTTATTCATATCGCAATGCAAAATATTTCGTGCCATTTTTGTAATACCTCTTGACTTAATTCACAACTTAATGTAGAATACAAGTAGTAATTCACAAGTTACTTGTGGATTACATGCCCATTATACACAAGATACTTGTGAAAGTCAAGAGGCAATTTTAATCATTCACAAGTTAGTTGTGAAATCAAGGAGGTTGTAATAATGACATTTGGTGAGAAACTTCGTGAAAGCCGAGCGAAAAAGGGAATGACACAAAGCGAGCTTGCCAAAGCAGCAAATCTCGGACTAAACACAATTAGTAATTATGAAAGCGGAAAAACATATCCCAAGAAAAAGAGAAGTATATGATATACTCGCAGAGATCCTTGAGGTTGACGTTAATTATCTCCGAAATGAAAATGAGGAGTTTATTACTGAAGCATCTGAAAAATATGGATATAGAGGTAAGCAACAAGCCGATCAGCTTGTACAGGAGATTGGCGGTTTATTTGCAGGCGGTGAGTTGTCCGATGATGAAATGGATGGCGTTATGAAAGCTCTTCAAGATATATATTGGGAGTGCAAGGCAGAAAACCGTGAAAAATATACTCTCAAAAAATTAAAAGAATCTAACGAGTAGCGGAGCAAAGTCCGTTTTTGGGACACTTCTTGATTTATAATTATAGTAGGCAGTAAAAAATTCGGGTTGAATTTTCTCGAATTTGCTGTTTTCAGTAAGCGTTAATTAAGAGGTGAGCTTATTGCAATTCATAAAACGACTTAAACACTTGTTCATTTCAAGGAAACATTGCAGTCATAATTGCTTATGGTGTAAGTATTATTCTGACTGTTGTACAGAGATTAAAAAGGAATCTATAAGATTATTCCTCTCTGATGTTTTAATCAACTTAATTACTCTTATTAGGGTGGTGATATTATGATTGATTTATTTTACATTTACTCTAAAGCGACCGAAATGGTTAAGCAAACAGGCACTCGCAATCCTATGAAGATTGCTTCCGAAATTGGTGTTATGCTCCGTTATTCAGAGGAATTAGATAAACTGTTGGGACTTTACACATATCGCTGGAAGCACAGAATTATCCTTCTTAATGATAAGATGGAGGAAATAATGGCACGAATGGTCTGCGCTCACGAGCTTGGACACGATGCCCTTCATAGAGATATAGCCAAAGGCGACGGGCTTAAAGAGTTTGTGCTTTTCAATATGAAAGACACAACGGAATATGAAGCCAACGCTTTTGCAGCACATCTGATAATTGACGATGATGACATTTATTCAATGAGTAAGGATAAGTACGATGTCGTTCAGATGGCAAAAATGCTAAATGTGAATATCAATCTCGTTTTGATAAAACTTCAAGAGCTTAACAAACTCGGTTATGATTTTAGAGTTCCTTGTGAAGCCGATAGCTTTTTTCTTCCGCAAGCCGAAAACACTGACCAGCAATGAATTGAACTGAATCATTCTCCGTGAAAGGACATAGGTGATTTTATGTTCAACGACAAGGATTTTATGGGCGGAATGTTTGACTTTGACGGAAACGGCAAAACAACATTATACGAGCAGTATGTGGCTTACAAAATCTACGAGAAAACAACTAAGGAAGAAAACAATTTCTCATCTTCTTATCACAAACCTGCGAAGTACAGTTACACTAACAACAATTCAACAAATAGCAAGGGCACAAAGGGCGGAACCATCATTGCGGTTGTTGCCGTGATTATCTCCCTTTTCCTTCTCTTTGCTAAATGCTCCTCCACCAAACGTGTATTGGACGAACACCTACTTTTTTAGTGGCGGCTTTGCCGTCAAGGTGATGCTCTAATACGAAACAGAAAACCGCCATCTTAGATTAAGTTCTAAGGTGGCGGTTTTGTTATGACAATTTATATTTTTCTGAAAGTAAGTTTGGAATCTCGTGCCTTTTATCTAAAGAATGTGATTCTCTGAGTATTTCCAAAGGATCGAAGAATGGTGTAAATGAAATAATGTCTTGCCCGGTCTTTCCCGCTTCACAAAGAGCCTTGCTTTTCACGAACCTCATTTTCAATAGATTTTGAAAAGTACATATCTTCCGAATACATAAACATAATCAATGTCAATGCGGCAAGTTTATCATCTAATGTAAGTTTATTAAATTGCTTATAAAACTGTCTATAACGTTAAATCAAAGGAGGTTGCGATATGCGTGATAAGAAGTATTACATAGCGTTAGATGATTTCGAGCGCAGGGTGGTTGTAAACTGCCTGAACGAAATGCGGAACAACCTTATTGCCAAAAGCAAGTACACCGATGCGGTGGATGAGGTCTTACTGAAAATCATTGATGCAAAGCAAAAAGAAATTCAAAGTAATCTACAAGGAGGCTTGATTATGGAAAAAGTTATTTATGACGAAAAGAACGGTCTTTGGTACGAACTTCAAGGTGACTACTATCTACTATGTTTAAAACTGCCCGAAGGAGAACAACTGCCTGTCGGCTTATGGGGACAACGACATTTGCGGTATATCAAGCAAAATCGCAAGGTCTTTTATCTCAATCTGCTAACAAGCTGTAAACTGAACGGTTACCTCTCAGGTCTTGACAAACAGGCAGAAGATATGTTTTTTCGACTCGTAAAACAGATGGCAGAGCGTGAGGGAGTAACGGAAAAACTCAAAGCAGATAACCAAATGGAATGGGTTGGTCGGATGAATAATATCCGCAGCAGAGCAAAGGAAGTCATAAATAATGAATTGATTTTTTCATAAAGATTAACTGTGCTGTAAACATCAAAAGGATTTACAGCACAGTTTTTGCGTATGCATTTTCTGCTTAACAGATTATTCAACCTTCATCATTCTGTACCTACGCCGATATGCGTTTGGATATATTGGAGAGAATCTGCGTCCTTCTCCAGCTTTTTGCGGAGCGTTGCCATAAAAACACGCAAGGAAGCAATATCGTTATCCCAACTGCTGCCCCAAATGTTCTGGGTAATAAAGGTATGGGTTAAAACCTTGCCGATATTTCTTGAAAGCAGACATAAAAGCTTATATTCAATAGCTGTAAGGTGCAGTTCATCGTCGCCGAGATAGGCGCATCCTGCGGCATAATCTATACGAAGCTGACCGTTTGTGAAAACAGACGCTTCGGCGGCGGCCTCGTTCTGTATCATATTAAGCCGCCTTTGCAGACTGTTTCGCATGCTCTTTCAACTTCACGGCAAGCGAGCTTGTGAGCAGTGCCGCCAAAAACATAATTAAAAAGGTGACAGGATATCCTTGATCGTAAGCCTGAAGTGTGAACTGCGGATCGGTAAAGAAAAAGTTGAAAACCAAAACGCTGACAATAGAAGAAATCAGGCTGTAAATCCGATGTCTTGTAACGACCGAGGTCACAAGAACGCCGAGAACATATACCGTGATGATATTTGCCTCTGCAACCCCCAATTGCCTGAACAGCATTCCTATACAGCTTGCCAAAATTAAAATGGCAACGCTTTTTAAAAGATCGGAAACCGAAAACACACTTTTTGAGCTTTTTCTTCTTGCTTTTTTTGCGCGGTATGCGGTGTTTTTACCGCCGGTATCGGGTATGATATGCACATCTAAATTCGGCACTCTTGCAATCAGTTTTTCTGTAAGAGTAGGTTTGGAAAATATGCTTCTTTCGGGTTGCGGAGCTTCTTCCTATCACAATTTTGAGACACCCGAAAGCCTTGCAAATTCGGCAATTTGATAGGAAACATCTTCACCGTACACGGTTTCAATTTTAGAGCCTAGCTGTTCTGCAAGACGCATATTGCTCCGCAGTCGCTTAACATCTTCCTCGGACATTACCTGATAATCAGGAGTTTCAACAAACAGCGCGGTAAAAGCGCCCTTAAAGGCATTCGCCATTCGGGCGGCGGTGCGGATAATTTTCGCATTGGACGGTGACGACGAAAGGCAGACAAGAATATGCTCATCGGTATGATAATCGCTGTGACTTTTCGTTCTGACGGTTTCGGTAAGCAGATTCACCCTGTCGGCACAGCGGCGCAAGGCAATTTCACGAAGCGCCGTTAGATTTTCCACGGTAAAGAAATTCTCTGTTGCACGCTCAGCTTGAGTCGGGTTATAAACCTTGCCCGCTTGCAGCCGTTCAATCAATTCCTGCGGCTCAATATCAACAAGCTCAACCTGACTTGCGTTATCAAATACCGAATCGGGGATACGCTCATGTACCATAATGCTCGTTATAGATGCAACGGTGTCATTTAGACTTTCAATATGCTGAACGTTTACCGTGGTATAAACGTCTATTCCCGCATTAAGTAACTCTTCAATATCCTGATAACGCTTTGTATGTCGGCACACGGGGGCATTGGTATGGGCAAGCTCATCCACAAGAATTAACTGTGGATGTCTGGCAAGTGCAGCGTCCAGATTAAATTCTGAAAGAGTAATTCCGTTATATTCCGAAACAAGATTCGGAAGACATTCCAATCCGTTTACAAGTGCAGAGGTTTGAGGACGGGCATGAGGTTCAATATAGCCGGCAACGACATCAATACCATGCCTCTTTACCGAATGAGCTGCTTTCAGCATAGCATAGGTTTTGCCGACTCCTGCGGCATAGCCGAAAAAGATTTTCAAATGTCCTCTGTTTAGGTTCTGTTTCTCCTTTTCAATTTCTTTTAGAAAATGTTCTGGACTATGCCTTGTTTCGTCCATAAAAACACCCCTGTAAGTCTCATATTTCAAGTTGGAAAAATTAAAAGAATTTCTTCTTTTTGAAGTAGATGATTTCTCCTATTGCGATAATAAGAGAAACAATAATCACCGACAGATAACCGTATCGCCACTTCAGCTCCGGCATATAAGCAAAGTTCATTCCATACCATCCCGTAATTAAAGTAAGAGGCAGGAAAAAGGTGGTGACGATTGTTAGAATCCCCATAATCTTATTTTGCCGTGCATCCTGCCTAGACTGATAAAGCTCACGAAGTTGAAGCATATTTTCACGAAGCAACTGAACATGATTTTGCAATCTCTGGCACGGTGGGTAAATTTTTCCCAGTCCCCGGTATCGTCTGCAAATGAAGAACACGCGCGGGATTGAAACATCTCTCCGATATCTGTCAATTGTTCATAGTAAGCATTTAATTCGGACAGCTTTTGCCTGCGTTTTGTGAGCAGAGGGAAAAAGTCTGTCGAACCGCCGGAGCCGATATTTTCTTCCATTTTTTCTGTTTCTGACTCGATGTGAGAAAGATAGAGAACATCATCCTCTATCATTTGCTCCATAAACCGCAAAAAGAAGCTGAGCCGGGCTGTTCAGTTCCTGAAGCATACCTATCCGTTTGTCTACCCATAATTTCAAATCGCCTACATCTTCGACAAATAAGAGCGACTGTCCCGTCAAATAAAAGCTGAAGGAAAGCTGCGGTGAACGCTGTTCGCTTTTTTGAGGCAGGCGTAATGTTCCGATGATGCAGTTTTTGAAAACCTCTGCCTTACAATAACGAATCGATCCGAGGCAGTGGAGAAGTTCTTCATAATACGGCAGTTGTTCTTTACATTTGTGAAATTCCGCCGTACTCATAAATGTAAAAAACGGCTTTTTATCGCCACAGTTTTGGGCGGCTTGCAGACTCCGTCTTTTGAATTTATAAAGTATTGCATTACAACTCCCCCCTTTCTACTTTTTATTATATCACATATATCACAAGTATAAAAGTATTTTCTACTTTACATATTCTGCATTGATCACCGCTTGATTTGAAAAGAGAAAATCAGAGAAGCTATTTGCAAAGGCATTATTTGAAGCCTTTTTCCATATCACAGCGGTCTGAATTACGGAAGGCTCCAGCGGTTCTATCGTACATCCTGCTTTCTCACAGATAATACTATTTTGCTTTGTAGAAATGATAAGACAGCGGTATGTATCGTCATTTGCAGAAGCATTGTTTTCAATAAAGCCAAAGTCAATTCGATTTTTGTTTAGCTTATCATATATATCCTCAGTATTTCCGAACAGGAAATGAAGCTGACAATTCGGCTTTCCTTTTGAAAACTTTTCAAATAGCGGTATCAGCGAATCCAAGATCATAGGATTATCAAACGCAATAAAAAGGCTGTTTTCTGCAATTTCTTCGTCAATTAAGTGGTGGTTATTGGCTAAAAAATCGTCAAGCCTTTTCATTATAAAGTAACCGAACACAATCATGACAGCCACTGCGCACACTAACAATAATTCTTTCATGCTTTCCGTCTTCTTTCGGAATTTATATGTGAAAACACTTTTGTATGTTTTTGGTATCACCCAGCACCAAAATAGTGTCACCCGGTATAAAGCTTGTTTCAGACGCAAAATTTAGATTCATTTTACCGTCGCGTTTAATCGCCATAATATTGATACCGTGCTTTTTACGCACATCTGCTTCAATAACGGTTTTTCCGATCCATTTTTCGGGTACGGCAATTTCAAAAAAATTGCATGATCGCTGTCCAATTCTATGTAATCGAGGGATAGCCGTCCAATCCGCAAGCTGCCTTTCAGTCCTGCGGTTTCATAAACAGGCTGATAAATGGTCGGAATTTCGTTACCTTCATCATCAGTACCGCCGCTGACATTTACGCCGTAGAACACTTCGCCCTCTTTGGCGATGGTAATCTTGCCTTTCTGAGCGTAGTTTGCCTTATTTACCTTAGTCAAAACAATGCTGCCCTCCTCTGTGGAGTTTTCTTCTGTGATGTCAAAGGTGATAGGTGTACTGTCAAGCACATAGCCGTGCGGAGCCTGCACCTCTACGAGCTTATAGCCCTTATCGTACACGAGCATTTCGGGAGTGATAAGATAGCCCTCGCTGTTGGTGTAGAATGTGTCGATTGTGAGATTCGAGGAGTACGGAACGGACATAGTGATCAGAGTATTATCGGGTGCATAAATCTGGAATCCTGCCCCCTCATAGGGGATGGTTCTTCCTGATTCTGCATCCACCTTAACAACCTTAAGATAGGACTCGAAGATATCATTATTAATGATGAAGCTGTACGGCTTAGAGTTGTCGCAGACGAATACATCGAAGTCGTCAACATAGTGTCTGCCTTCCCAGCCGTAGGTCTGATGGACGGTGTAAAGTGCCATAAGGCAGCTTCTTTGATTTTGCGTATCCCTTTTCGTCGCAGATAAGGGTATCACGCTCACTGTCCTTTGCTTTGTCAAAACTCCCTGCGCTTTTGAGAAAGAGCTGAAACGTGGCTCCTTCTTCGGGTGTTTCGATTTTAGTCTGTCCCTGATCGGTGTGCTTAATGATTTCAATCTCGCCCTTGATGATCTGTTCGGTAACGCCGACAGATATGGGGTTATGCTCAACGGTGTAGTTTTTTCGCTTCTGCGCCGACATTGTAAACTGTTTCGTTGAGAAGATAGCCCTCGGAAGGCTCAATCTCTCTGATAGTCCAATTATCGCCGCAAACATATTCCTTTGTGGTGAATTTGCCGTCCTTGTCGGTGGTGTAGGTATCAACCAGCTTATCGCCGTCATAGATGCCGTACTTTGCTCCAGCAAGCGTAGCGTCGCCCTGTGCCTTCTTTGCTTCAGCGTCGGTCTTTTCTACGGTTACGGTAAACTTCTTCAAAACATTGATAAATTCACGTTTAGTCGCCTTGTCCCAAACAACAGGTGCAGTCTGTGACTTAGGTACAACATAGCGAATGGAAGTATCTACCTCTTCAAGGATATAGGGGTTATCGCCGCTTACAAGGATATTCTTAAAGTTGGCTATGCCGTTCTTGTCGGTGGTAGCATATTCGTCAACCTTTGCGCCTGAGAGTGGTGTGCCGTAAAGGTGGAATTTTACGCCCTCGTTGAAATTATCCTCCGAGGACTTCACGACCTGAAGATTACCACGCTTCAATACATTACTGAATTTGACGGTGGCAGTCTTGCCGCTTTCTACCTTAACGGTCTGTGCTTTCTGATCCTCATATCTTTCCTCAGTAACCTCAGTAACGGTATATGTGCCTACCTTGAGGTCATCGAGCTGGAATTCGCCCTTTGAATTGGTGGTTACGGTCTTGCTGTAATTGTCAGCGCCTGTAATCTTGAATTTTACGCCGTCAACCTTTACGTCATCAGAGGTCTTGACAATTTTGAGCGAGCCTGCCAAGGTCTTAACAGCGAAATATGCTGTCTTGGTTTCGGTATCGGACTGAACGCCCGTTACAACGTCCTGCTTTGAGGAGCTGCCGCAGGCAACAAGGGTAGTTGTAACCTTCGGCATATTCTTTGTTGCGCTGAAAACAACAGCGTCGGGAATAGCCTTTGAGGAAATCAAAGTAATCTTGTTACCCGAAACGGAAACAGACACATCGCCTGTTTTCTTGAAAGTGTAGTCAGACAAAATTTTGTTGCTGTCGGTAAGCGTAAGGCTGTACTTACCGTCGCTGTATTTCAGCTCCTTAACGTTTCTCTTTGCTTTTGCTTGTGTATCGTAAGAAAAGCTCGGAATCACGTTATAGCTGTTGAGCTTGGCGATAATCTTGTTGTAATTGGTCTTTACATTCGGATTGTGGTCGCCTGCGGTGATACCGTCAATAAACTTGGAATTGCTGAGCTTGAACGTAGAAGCGTCACGACAGCCTGTGCAGAATTCCCATACAACAAGCTGGGTTGCAATCCACTTCTGACCGTCAGTACCGACAAGGCTGGAGCTGCTGCCTGACTTTCCGAAAAGAAGGGCGAGATTGACCGCCTTCTTCTGAGTCTTGCTGAGTGCGTTCCACGCAGCCGAAGCGTCGGTTGTCAGGGTGTTGCCTGAATAGAGCGAGTGTCCCGGCTCAATGCAATATGCGTCTTTGCCGTCCGCATAGATACGGCAGAGTTCCTCGCCGACAGTTCCGACGGTATAGCCGCCGTGTTCGGTGTACTTTACGAATGAGATGATATTGCCGCCTGTGTCGTAGCAGTAATCAAAGGTCACAGTGACCTCTTTTCCGGCAGCGCTGGCGGTGGGAATGATGAAAATTGAAGAAACGACAGCTACAACGGCTAAAAGGATCGCCGTAACACGCTTGGCGTTTCTCTTGTTGAAAACTTTTGTCATTGGTTTACCTCCATAAGTTTTGAATTGAAATTGTGTGTTTGAATCGGTTTGCCTGCACCTTTAAGAAAGATATTGTTTATGAGATAGAGTATATTTAAGAGATAGTATTATATCTTTCTTTTCGGATAGTACAGGTAGTCTTAGGGGTTAGAGTGTGAGAAAGGGGAAGTCAAAAAAATAAGTTTTGCACTTCCTATCTGCTGTCACGCTCTGAACGGTGGCGCAGATACTTGGCGTAGTGTTCCAGAGCCTTGCACACATAGTCCTCCGTGTCCTTTAACTGAACATTTTTCGGAATAAGGCTTCGTACTCTGTCACCACGCAGCACAATGCGCTCACGCTGGTTGGGTTTTTCTTCCGACATAATCGCTTCAACAGCTTCCGCCGTCAGTTTGCCGCTTTCAAACATTTTCCTCATTCGGATTGTCTGGTCGTGCGACGGTGTGCAGTCGTTAATGTCAATCTGCTCTACAACGTCACGCTGACTATCCTCGTCAAGATAGGACAACTCAACGGCAGGACGCATTTTGATTCTGCCCTCGTCCACAAGCTCCAAAAGTTCAGGGACAAGGTTAGTCAAGCGAATATATCTTCGGATTTGTTCACGACTTTCGCCGCTTTCTTCAGCAAGAATATCCCTTGATTTAGAATGGTGCCCCACTGGTGCCCCATTTTCTTGCTGTGGTCTGCCTGCTTGCCTTTTCATAGCTTCCAACCTCATTTTGTAAGCAAAGGCTTTCTCGCTCGGAAGTATTGTTGTACGCTGAAAATTACTCTCAACCATATATACAACAGCTTCGTCACGGGTTAAGTCCTTAATCTCACTTCTGAGGGTGGTAAGCCCGGCAAGCTCACAAGCCCGCTTTCTGCGGTGTCCGCTGACAATCTCATACCGTCCGTCCTCTTTCTGACGGAGAACGGCAGGCGTTAAAACGCCGTTTGTCTTGATACTCTCGACAAGCTGTACCATATCCTCGTCATCTCTGACGTGGAAAGGGTGATCGGGAAAGTCATCAATCAAGTCAAGCGGAATATCCCTGATCTTTTCGAGCCTTGCTTCGTCACGTTCCTCCTGTGTGGAGAAAAGGTCATCGAGCGTCGGCAGAGCGAAGTCGCTCTTTCTGTCTGCCACCTGACAACACCTCCTTTGTGAAATCAGCGTATGCCTGTGCTACCTTGCTGTTAGGCTCGTATGCGTAAATACTTTTTTGCCTTTGGAAGTTACCTCGGCGGCTTTGACCGCCATCGGGATTTTTGCTTTGTAGATTTTAACAACACTTCCAAAGTTGTTCCGTATTGCGTCCACAGTGCTTTTAGCAAGGTTTGTCCTGTTATCGACGAGCGTCAGCAAAATGCCGTCAATCGCCAAATTAGGATTTGTATGTGCCTTTACCTTTGAAACAGTCCGAAGAAGCTGTGTCATAGCCCTTGCAGGCAAATACTGAGCCTGAACAGGGATAATCACGCTGTCTGCTGCCGTCAAAGCATTCAAGGTCAACATACCGAGTGATGGTCTGCAATCAATAAGGATGTAGTCGTAGTTCGGCTTCACCTTGTTTAGATAGTTTTTCAAGATGTTCTCACGGCTCATAGCCGTCACAAGGTACATCTCCAGCGCTTCCAAATCCGTATTGGAAGGAATGAGGTCCACACCTTCTTCGTGGTGGAGAATACCGCTTTTTACATCTGTGCTATCGTCACGGATAATCTCGTGCATTTTGGTAGCGAGGGTAACAGGGATTTCATCGACACGCTGCCAACCAAGACAGGTAGTTAAATCTCCCTGTGGATCACAGTCAACGAGGAGCACCTTTTTACCTTTATTCGCCAAGCCAATGCCCAAGTTCATTGTGGTAGTCGTTTTTCCGACACCGCCCTTCTGATTGCATATAGCAATAGTTTTGCAGTTTGGCATTCGTTTTCCTCCTTTCAAATAGTTTTATAGCTGCCCTGCAAAAACAGCTATGTAACTTTTCCGCTTATTTGTCCTCGACACCCCAGCGGATAGATAAATCTATATGGGAAGTTCTTCAAGTGCCTGACTGCTATCAGGCTCATAGGAATCTCACCTCTGCCGGGTTCTCCGCCAGCTCCGTAGAGAAGTATCATTATCGCTTGTGCAGGTCGTCGCCATATCGGGAGCAGCCCGATACTCACAGACGGAATTAGCGCTCGCTCCTGAAAGGAGGTCGTGGCGTACCGCTGAGGTAGCTTTACATTTCTGCTTACACAAGTAACGTACTTGAAGAAATGATATTCAGTTGTCAAAGGTCTGTGAAAAGGTCTTTTCCGATTGCTCGGAAAAAGCCCTTTCACCTATACCCAATGGGAGAGGGTGTTTTTTAAGTCTATTTTCAAAATTTTTTTTTTTTTTTGAAAAAAGTTGAATAAACGCAAAAAAGCCGCCTGCTCCAATTAAGGAACAGACGGCTAAATAGCTTAATTTAAATGTATATTACCTTTATATTCTTTTTTCGGGATTTGTATAGCTTGACGATGATTTCATCCAATACATCAGTGTGTTTACCCTGTACAATCATTTCATTTTTGAGGTCAATAAGTGATTTCAAAACCTCGGAGCGTTCTTCATTCGTAAGATATATATGGTATTTAGGGTCTTTCATAATAATCACTTCCTTATACCATTATTATATATAGAAAGGATTTGTTTTCAATTATGCGAATAAACTACCACCATACCGCACAACTAATCTGTTAGCAGAGATTAATTGGAATTTTTAACGCTGTTAGCAAAACGACGGTTTTTGTTAGCAAAATCAGCGATTTCGTGCTAACACCTGTTAGATAACCACACACTTTTGTTAGCACGATCACGGAAGCGGAAGCCGTAAAAGAGAAAAGCCGCTTTCGATGAAAAATCATCAAAAACGGCTTAAAATGGCGTCCTCGGCGGGATTCGAACCCACGGCCTTCCGCTTGCTCCGATACGACATCAGGAGATGCTATGTAGTGCTAAGAAATCCCGTAATTTCAAGGCTTTTTCACTGTTCCATATCTCATGAGATACTACCGTGTGATAGCCTGTACAAGGGGATTTTACCAGGTCTAATTGGCAAGTAATTAGCTGAGCATCTGAAAAAAGGTGGCTGTTTTTAGTTCAAGTCTAACCTGCTGAGTACTGCCAAATGATACGAAATACAGCATAGTGATATGCCGTACAAATTCAAAGTGCAGATGCCCTTATCTTACCGTTTGCTATATGTATTGTAACACGAAATCAGCATAATTTGTGTTACCAAATTCTAAATATGTACTGAAAAAGCAGACCCTCTCAAAAGAAAGGATCTGCCTTTTGATTTTACATCGACTTAGCAAGCGTCTTAAGCAGTTCAGCCATACCGGGCTTTTTGAAGGAGCGACAGGAGAAGTTCCTGATCACTTTGAGGTTTTTGCTCAGCCGGTTTTTCAACCACTTCTTCCGGTTCAGCTTGTCTGCCAGAATAAAATGCTTCTTCCAGTCTCGCAGCATTCACCCGACGGTCATCATCAATAATATGCGAATATACATCCGCTACCATCTTGACCTGTGCATGACCGGAATCGCCTTGAACCGACTTCATATCGCCACCATTCAGCTTCAACTTATAAGTGATACTGGAATGACGGAGGGAATGGAAAACCACCTTTGGAAGCCCATGTTCCTCGATTAACTTACTGAATCCTCGATTGATGACCTGTCCTTCTATCGGCTTTCCATTGCTGGAGCAAAACACAAGATTAAAGTCAACAAATTCATCGCCAAACAAATCTTTCAGTTCCTCAATGGTAGCTTTTCTCTCAACGAGCATTTCGGCAACCGTTTTAGGCAGGAAGATTTTTCTCACGCTTGTTTTGGTTTTTGGAGTTTTCAAAACTAAAGCAGTGTGTGCTGGCAAATGTTCGGGGAAACTTAAACATAATATCTTTTTCATTCAGGTTCTCCATCGCATTTCGATTGACACGCTGCAATTCTTTCTCTACGAAAATACTTGCTCGCCCCTGTTCAATACTTGCAGGAGAAATATCCACGCAATCCCATGTCAATCCCAGCAGTTCGCCCATTCGCAAGGAACAGGAGAAAGCCAGATTGATTGCCAGGCTCAAAATTTCATCATCACAAACCTCCAGAGCTTTAATCAGCGTATCCGCCGTCCAAATCTCTCTTGGCTTGGTTTCTGTCTTTGGCAGAGTTGCGTGTTCTACCGGATTGCGGGAAATCAGTTCCCACTTTACCGCCTGATTAAAGGCATTATGTAGTACCTTGTGGATTTGTCTGACAGTTTTCGCTGTCACAAATTCAGTCCTCGCTTTTACGAATCGAGTCGATACCGCCTTAACAGTCAACAGGTCACGATAATATTTGTCCATCACTCTGGGATTCAGATCTTCCAGTTTCATATCGCCAATGATTGGACGAACATAATTGGAAAGCAAGCTCTGACGGCTTTCATAAGTGGACATCGCCCAGGTATTTACTCCATAGATAGACATATATTCTTCCAGGAGATCGTTTACCGTTTTGGCAGTCGGAACAATGAAGCTGCCCGTTTCCTGTTCGTACTCAATTTGATTCTTTTTTTTTTCGCTTCGGTGCTGGTATCGAAGGTTTCCCACTTCTGACGCTTTTTGCCCGATTCATCGACGTATGTATAGACCACAGAGTATTTCTTTTTTTCGTTTTACGATAGATGCCATAGTTACTCGCTCCTTTCTTCCATATCAGCTTTTCCCACCATTTTGTAGTGGGACTGGCTCTCATACCAACGATGAAAGCTGTCTTTTGTAACACATTTATACCGTCCAATCTGCACAATATCGAATACACCCTTTGAAACGATATAATAAACTTGATTGCGATACAGCCCAAGCATTTTACCGATCTCCGGCAGTGTATAGGCATCTTGCCTTAGTTTTTTATCTTCTGCCTGATCTTCAACCGTTCGGTAAAATGTCTGTGCTGTGTACCATTTCCAAAAACTCTCCTTCGTAATACGCATCTTCGCAAGATCATCGACTTTTTCAAAATGACCCTTTGCAATCAGCTCATAGGCAGATGCTTCTGATATTCCGAGGAGATTCCCCAGCTCATCAGCTGTCATGGAAATCTCTTTAATATGTGCTCCTGGTGGTGTACCATCAATTTTATGATAGCGGCATTGATTGGCGTACCAATCTTCAAAGCTCGCAATCATCACCCTCATTTTCTTTCCTACCATAATCGTTTGGAAATAGTTCTTCTTGATAAGCCAGTAAGATTCTGTTTTACCAAGTCCGAGTCGTTTGCCCATTTCAATTACAGACATACTCGTGCGTTTTCGTGCTTGTAGCATAATCATGTCCTCCTTATGTAAAAAACTTTAGCTAAGTCATTTGGCTTAGCTAAAGTATATCGAACAAATAACAATTCCTTAAGTTTGTCGCCGGGAGAACTGACATCCTTGACAAATTCAACTCTGCTGATCTAACCATTCATCAAAACTCTTTTTGGAAATGCGAATTGTCCCACCAATGCGTACACAGCGGAAATAATTCTTTTTGACCAGATTATAAGCAGATGTCCGGCTGATTCCCAAAATATCCTGGATTTCATCAACTGTATAGGTTCTCTTATCATACTGCATGGCTCCCATTGCCACTTTCTCAGTGTTTGCCTGATTCAAGGCAGCGATTCTATCTTCAAACATTATGTAGCCCTCCTTATTCCTTCACGATATATTTCACAACAGCATTTCCAAGGTGTTCAAGTGCAAGACTGAGCACTAACGCCTGATCAATACCAAGCATATCCTTTGCTGTGATTTTTCCTAAGTATCCAATCACTCTGTTTTTATCAATGGTGCGAAGCTGCTCCAGCATAATAACAGACGGTTCTGTAAAAGCAGGATTTTCTTTGATCGGATAATGTGTTGGGTATTTCCGTTTATCCTGTTTTGTGGTAATAGTGGCGACAATCAAAGTGGGAGAACGTACATTTCCAATGTTGTTCTGGATAACAACAACCGGTCGTTTGCCACCCTGCTCAGAGCCACATACCGGGTTCAAATCTGCATAGTAAATATCGCCTCTGCGATACACCCAATCTTTCTTCATCATTGTATGTTTCCTCCTCTCGTTGGGTATGTACGAAGGGCTGCAAATAACCATACAGCTATCGCAGCCCTCCCTGAAAATATGTGATATACCCAAATTTGTTCTCAACACCCCTGGGCAGTAAGATGATTTCTTACAGGGAAGTCATCAAACGGCTGGCTGCTGACCAGCACCATAGGAATCTAACCTCCCCGTGGTTCTCACCGGGCTGCCCCCATTGTGTGGACTGTGGCTAGGCAGAAGTATCATTATACCTGTTGCTTTCATTGCCTTGTCGGAAGCAATCCGACATTTACAAGCCAATAGTTCTCGCTCTGACCATCAGAATGAACAGACAAAATAAAATAGGTGACCCTGTGTTTCTGATTGAAGTCGTCCTGGCGTATTGCTGATGTGGCTGATGCTCTCGCACCGGCAACAGGAACGTGTTTGATGAATGTCTATGCAGTTTTCAAGGTACAAACGGTTAATTTGTGTTTTTAACCTTGATTAAATTGTACTGAAAATACACGGACAATCCGATTGACTGGCAGTGCGCAACCGTTGCACAATCTGTGCACAATTACATTTCCCGTTCCAACTCAGTCAAAAAAGAAATGACCAACTGCATCCCTAATTTCTTGTTACCCTCCTGTGGTGTTCTTCCCAAAATTAAATAGTCCAATGTAACTCCAGACAGCTCTGCAATTTCAATAAGTAAATCAATAGAGGGGCTTCTGTCACCAATCTCAATTTTGGATAGAGCACTCCTGCTGATGTTGAATTTTTGAGAATATTGTTCCTGGTTGTATCCCAGCAATTCTCTAAGTTTCGCAATTCGTTTTCCGACTTCTTTTGGATCAAAATACATTCTTTATTCCTCCGTGTTCTTGAAATTTGAAAATTAAAATTTCAAGAACAGCCGGAGGTGCTCTAATCCATATACATAATTGGGTAAGACTAATGCGATATATAATGGCTTTATCTTTCCAATAGCACAGCCTATACATAAAAAGCTCCCTTTCGAAACACTCGAAAAGGAGCTCCATAACAAACCAATAAACCGGATAAGAAATCGTTCTAACATATAAATGGTGCACTCCATTTTGAGTGTTAGAACATTACTTCCGGAATAACTGTTCTCATATTCAGTTAAATTTGTCCTTGCCGGAAATCTGCGCAGACGATCAAGGACAGTTTTCTAAGTCTTTTGAAACATTTGATATTTCTATCTTCTGGTTTCATTATACTTTCTACTGTCATTACTGTCCTTAACTATGGATGAGAGCTTTATGCTAAAAAAAATAATGTGTTTTTCTGCAAAAATCTGAAAATATATTTCAATTTTTTGAAAGCCAATATATAATAATAGTAATCATAATAATTGAGGAGGTACTACAATGGAAAAAAAATCCAATTAGAATAAATGAAAACCCAAAGTATTCCGAAGATAAGGCAATACAGAATATTGCGATCAAGAAGCGATTAGCTAGATTTTATAGAGAACTTGAGGAGCGTCCTTCTATATATAGTTTGCAGAGAATTCTTGCTAAAATGGACGATGGTTTTGTAGCCAGTTATAATACATTGAATGATATGCTTTCGGAAAGCCCATCCCCAACAACCCCCAATTTACACCTTGTACTTGCACTTTGTAGATATTGGAATTTAGATTATGCAACTATTTTTGCACCTGCATCACAAGATCGCAAACCTGTTCCTTCTTCCGACGCTCTTGCTGAAAATCTAACAATTCTAACTGACAGAAAATATTTCGGGAAATTTTATGGCTATATGTATACAAAAAACATTAAAAGAAAAGAGATCATAAAGTTCACACTACAAATAGATTCTTTTGCCGATTCAACGTTAGCAAAACTTATTACATACAGCAATCCTGAAAAAGTAAGTGGTGAGATGGTAGAACATACCGCTACATATAAAGGAATACCTGTGTTAATACCAAAGAAAAAGATTATTACGATGACATTAACTGATGATGAAGGTCAGTTTTATTCTTTCTTTTTTGATTACAGGGCATATAATGTTGAAAAGCTTTATTATCGAAAAGGGATTGCTATTACATCCGAATCCGAATCGGACAAACCTCTACTGTGTAATTTTGTCTTATTTCAAAATGAATTAACTAAAGAAAAGTGCAAAAAGTTTATTCCTGGGCTACTCCCCACTTACAGATGACTATTTCATTATTAAAAAATCTGTACTAAATGATTTTGCAAACGACGAAGAAATGGCTTCGTTCTTTAAAGATTATTCTTATAATTGGCAAGGAAAAGAGGATTTGATGATTCGGATTCGATTTTCCCATGTATTAAAATCTATAGATAATGAGGCTGACGCATCCGAAAGGAATCGTGTCATTAAAGCACTTCTCCGCTTACAGGAAAAATGCCAATCCCCTAATCGTATAGAGTATGCAAATCCAGAAGGGATGCCAGGATTTGCAAAAACATATTTGCAGAGAGAAAAATAGTAATTCCAGTTTTTATAACTCTTTTTTCCAACTCAGTCAAAAAAGAAATAACTAACTGCATCCCTAATTTCTTGTTACCCTCCTGTGGCGTTCTTCCCAAGATCAAATAATCCAAAGTAACTCCAGACAGCTCTGCAATTTCAATAAGTAAATCAATGGAGGGACTTCTGTCACCAATCTCAATTTTTGATAAAGCACTTCTACTGATATTGATTTTTTGAGAATATTGTTCCTGGTTGTATCCCAATAATTCTCTAAGTTTCGCAATTCGTTTTCCTACCTCTTTTGGGTCAAAATACATTCTTTATTCCTCCGTGTTCTTGAAATTTGAAAATCGAAATTTCAAGGAAAAAGGAGAATCACGAATACGATTTGTAAACCGTCCTTTCATTTGCCCGTCCTCCATGCAGGCATGAAAAAAGAGCCAGAGGATTTCTCTGACTCTCATTCATACCGTTGTCTGGAAGAAGGCATAAAAAAAGCCCCATACCTTTCGGCACGAGGCAAAATTATTGATTCAATTAGATGCTGCGATCTCCCAGCATACTAATCTTAACACCTGCAAGGTCGGACTTTCAGTAGGAAAAGTGTCGGGATTTTGTCGAACTTTTATCGGACTTTCTAAATTTCATAACCCATTGTTTCATCTTCTCTCGCAGTTGCCAGAAACTCTTTCAGCATGGGAATTGCATTGCCCCCACAGGGACAAACCAAAAAGCATAACAGCTTCTTTTTTGCGGTCGTAATAGGTGCTGCGCTCCATATCCATTATTTCTAGCATCTCAGCTTCTTTATACTTAAATCTGCTCAAATAACACTTGGAGAGTATCTCACAATATAAATCTCCCCGACAAGGGTATTCCCGAATTCGTCCCATGCATTATCCACCAGTTCAATGATCCATTTTGTTTCAAACAGGCTACGGATTTTTTCTTCAAAACGTTCTCTTGCTTCATCAGGAGCAAAGGTTTCCAGATAAATCAGTGCTCCATCCAAACTGGTACCACAGGTACAAATCAAATCATCATAGACTTCTACTGCTCTTCCCATTGTAGACCAGCAGACATCCCGATAAATGGAAAGAATCAGCCTGGAACGGTCATACAAAACTTTTTCATCCACTTGCTGCATTCTGCACATCATACGGATGCTATGTAAAGCCTGGGTGTTATTTCTGCTCATAAAAAACTCCTTTCGGTTCTATTTCATATACAAATTCCTTTCTAAGTCCACTTTCAGCCAAAGGGAAAGAAAATGCCGAAGCATGGACAGAATAACCAGTACATATCATGTTCAAACCGTAAAATACAATATAAAAACCAGAAGTTACAGTCGGAACTTATTGACTAATCACAACTTCCGATATATAATAAAAGCGAAGTTAAACTTCTGTTTTCAAGTTCTATTATATCTATTTTCAGAAGTTTGTCAATAAATAATCGGAAGTTATGAATAAATAATTTCATAGAAAGGAAGGAAAGGACATGACATTTGGCGAAAAAAGTAAAAAGGAGGCTCGGTTGGCAATGAATCTTTCTCAGACAGAACTTGCCCAGTTAACCGGAATCTCTGAACGCTCTCTCTACACCTATGAGCAGTTGGGAACACTCCCTCGAAAAAGCAATATCAGAAAATTGGCGGAAGCCTTGCATATATCTGTTTCTTATCTTTTGGACGATGAGGAAACCGACAAACAAAGCCGTATAAATGAAGATATGTTCCTCGCTGAAGCACGAAAGCAGTTTGGTGCCAAAGGTGCAAAGGAAGCTCAGGAAGTATTGGGACGAGTAGGTTCTTTGTTTGCCGGTGGTGATCTGGACGAAGATGCTAAAGATGTATTCTTTCAGGCATTGATGGCAGTCTATATGGATTCAAAAAGAATGCCAAAGAAAAATTCACTCCTAAAAGAATACAGAAAACATAAGCAAACGGAATAGCAGCCATTAAGTCAGACCTCACTCGCAGATAACTGTTTTCTGTGTCCGATTGGGAGGTGAAGCAAGTGAGAACGGCAGCACGCATTATTGAAACAGTTGAAAAACTGATAAAAAAATATGACACCAGAGATCCTTATGAGCTTTGCAAATGTCTGGGAATCAAAATTCATTTTTATGATATGGAGAAAAAAAATTAAAAGGATTTTTCTTCTACCAGTCCAGACAAAAAGAATATTGTTATTGACAGTAATGTGAATGATATATTGGAACGTATCTTAGTTGCTCACGAATTAGGACACGCTGTGCTTCATGCTCAGATTGCCATGATGAAAGGATTTCAGGAAATGGAAGTGTTGGATGGCAGCTCGTTGGAAGAAGATGAAGCAAATTTCTTTGCAGCAGAGTTACTGTTAGAAGATAGCGAAGTATTAGAGCTTTTGTCCGAATACTCTTTCTTTGAAACCGCAAAACAACTTTACGTTCCCGCAGCACTGCTGGACTATAAATTCAGCCTTCTGCACGAAAAAGGTGAGCTGGTAAATCCCATGTACATCCGGAAGTCAGATTTCCTGAAAGAGGATCTTGGAGATTATGACGATACAAACCATTTGGAATATGAATAACAGGGGGTGCTTCAACCATGTTAGATAACTCTAAAATAACAAATACAGATGAGCTGGAATTTGCTGTATTCTGTATCGAAAATATTGCCATTAAGCTGGGAAAAAATGCCGAAGAAGTTTATCAGGCGTTGACTGAAAAAAGCGATATTTTGAATAGTTATATCGTACCGGAGTATGAGATGCTTCATACCCAAAGTAAGGACTATATCGTAGATGATATTATCAGCTTAATGGAAGAAAGGGGTATCCAATTATGATTTTATATCATGGCTCCTATCTGGAAATTCAAACTCCAGATTTATTACATTCCAGAGAAAATGTCGATTTTGGACGTGGCTTTTTACACAACACCTCTTTACGATCAAGCAGTAAAGTGGTGTGAAAAATTCAAGCGTCGTGGCAAAAATGGCATTGTTTCTCGTTACATTTTTGATGAAAAGGCTTATCAGAAACTTAAGATTTTGAGATTTGAAAGCTATTCTGAAGAATGGCTCGACTTTATTCTGAAATGCAGAACTGAAAATGATACAACAGATTATGATATAGTGATTGGCGGTGTCGCCAACGATAAGGTATTTAATACCGTTGAGCTTTACTTTGATAATCTGATTGACAAAGGAGAAGCGATTCGCCGCCTGCGCTATGAAAAGCCCAACTTACAAATATGTTTCCGAACGCAGAACGCTCTTGATGAGTATCTGCACTATGAAGGGAGTGAACAGATTTGACCGCCAATCCTATTTTATTGCAAAAAAAAATATGCCCGAATTATCGAGCAATTTTCGAAAAAAGAAAACCTGTCCTTGGATGATGCCCTGAGCTTCTTCTATCGTTCAACCATTTATCGTCTAATAAGTGAAGGAGTATCTGATCTGCACTGTATGAGCGATGAGTATTTGACAGAGGAACTGATTTCCGAGTATAAAGAGAAAAATTAAGATGGTTCCAAATTCATAAAGCAGACCTGTGCCGAGTTTACAGGTCTGCTTTTGCATTTAAGGAGCCAAGCCATCAAAAGAATTGAAAAGCTCACTTTTGAGTCAGTTTATAACTCATATCCAGAAGATCTTTTATTTCATCCGTAAGCGCCAAATATTCCTGCGGATTCCCTGATTCTCAAGTTTCTTTTATAATTGTAGTCGATAGATATTTAGACTATTTCACTACAATTATGGAGGATAGGTTATGGCAGGTACTCGCAAAGCCCGTGTTCCGATGGCAGAACAAATTCGGCTTATCAATGAATGCCGCCAAAGCGGCATGACAGATGCTGACTGGTGTCGTGAAAACGACATTGCAGTAAGCACCTTCAACTGGGTCAGCCGATGCCGGAAAGCGGCAGCGGATCAGATCCAAGCGGCGAATTATGGTCATCTTGAGGTTCCCCGCCCGAAACAGGATGTGGTTCCCCATTGACATTGTTCCGGATCACATTCCGGAACAGCATACCGCATCGCAGATGCTAAATATGTACCTTGACAATTCACATACGATTGAAGTTTCTATGAAGGATATCACAGTCCGCATCAGCAATGATGCGGATCCTGTTCTGCTCACCAGGACTTTCCGCCTGCTTCAGGAGTCTCTCATGTTAGGCGATATATCCGGGCTTGAGAAGATCTACATTGTCTGCGGTTATACCGATATGCGCAAATCCATTGACGGGCTCTGCGCTGTGATCGAAGACCAGCTTAAGATGGATCCTTCGTCCAGTGCTCTCTTCCTTTTCTGTGGAAGAAGACGGGACAGGATCAAAGCCTTATTTAAAGAAAGCGATGGCTTCGTCCTGATCTATAAGCGATTGTCTGTCCGCGGCGGTTATCAATGGCCCCGAAAGCAGTCAGAGGTCCGGAATCTTTCCTGGCGGGAGTTTGACTGGCTGATGTCCGGAATCGATATCGACCAGCCAAAAGCACTCAAAACAGAGTGAAAATCTTGCACAGAAAACACCGGAAAATCCTTGTAAATTCGGCGTTTTTCAGCGGTTATTCCTCTTTGGTAAAAGTCCCGTTTCTGATATAATAAGGGTATCAAATCCGAGGAGAGAAACGATGGCTTCCAGTGCGAAAGATATCCAGCTTCGAGAGCTGAAAGATACCGTATCACAGCTGAAAACAATGATAGCTGAGCAGACTGAGCTGATCAAAGCTCTCCGTCTTATTATTGACGAAAAAACCAGTCACGAGAAAGCACTCCAGGAACAGGTAGATTATCTGACCCAAAAAAACTCTTCGGTCCCATCCAGCGAGAGAAGATCTGATGATATTCCGGGACAGCAGAATCTCTTCGATGAAGCAGAAGTGGAACAGGATCCGTCCCTGTTGGAAGAAGAAACTGTAATCAAGGAACATACCCGTAAAAAGAAGGCAGCACATGAGGAACTCTTCAAAGGCCTGAAAGTTGAAAAAGTAGTGGTCCCACTTCCGGAAGAGGATCAGATCTGTCCGGTATGTGGTACGCAGATGGTCCTGATCGGCGAGGAGTATGTCCGCCGGGAACTGGAATTCATTCCTGCTACTTGTAAAGTGATCGAATACTACAGCCAGAGTTACGGCTGCCCATCCTGCAAGGAAGGATTCGGCGATACAGAAAAGCCTGTGATCATAAAGTCTCAGGTGCCGGCGGCTCTGGTTGGGAAAGGTCCTGCCTCGGCATCCACCGTTGCATGGACTATGTATCAGAAGTATGCCAATGGGCTTCCCCTTTACCGGCAGGAGAAAGACTGGAAGCAGTATGGGGCGCAGATCAGCCGGACCACACTTGCCAACTGGATCATCTACTGTTCAAAGAACTATTTCCAGCCAATGTATGATTACTTCCACCGGGAGCTGCTGAAACGTAGTTTTGCGATGGCAGATGAAACCCGGGTCCAGGTATTGAACGAGGAAGGGCGCCGAGCCCAGACCCAATCATTCATGTGGCTGTTCCGAAGCGGCGAGGACGGGCTTCCGGCGATCATCCTGTATGGCTATTCCCCGACCAGGAGCGGCAGCCATGCGAAGGAGTTTCTGGAAGGCTACAGCGGATATCTGGAAACGGACGGCTATCAGGGTTATAACAGTCTGCCTGGGATCAGGCGCTGCTCCTGTTGGGCACATATCCGCCGATACTTTATCGATGCTGTTCCCAAAGGGAAGCAGTATGACTACAGCCAGCCTGCAGTACAGGGAGTCCAGTACTGCAATCGGTTGTTTGCCATGGAAGACTCCATTAACAAAAAGTATCCCGGTAATTATGAAAAGCGGAAACAACTGCGTCTCAAGAAGGAAAAACCTGTTCTGGAGGCTTTCTGGTCGTGGCTCGACCAGCAGAAGCCCGTCCGGAATACCCGGCTGGATAAAGCCGTGAATTATGTCCGCAACCGACGTGATACAGCAGAAACCTATCTGGAAGATGGGCGCTGTAGCTTTACCAACAATCTCAGTGAGAATGCGATCCGTCCATTCGCAGTAGGGCGGAAGAACTGGCTTTTCAGTAATTCTGTTGACGGAGCGAATGCCAGCGCGGTAGTCTGCACAATGGTTGAGATGGCAAAGGCGCACAGCCTGAATATTTACGGATATCTTAAATTTCTACTTGAGCATCGGCCAAGCAAAGATATGAACGATGAACAGCTGGCGGAACTGGCACCTTGGAGTGAAAAACTCCAATCTATCAAAAGTCGCATGTGAATTATAGTGAATTACTCCAACTCGCAAAGGGCTGGGGTAATTTTATATCTAACCGCGTTAATATTTGGCGCTTACTTTCATCCTCTTGAACACTGCCATCCAAGGCAATGCTCAACCATTTTTCTTTATTCATGTGGTATGCGGGAAAATATCCTGATTTGCTGCGCAGTGAACCGATCAAAAGAGGATCACATTTAACATTTAAGATGTCTATAATACGGTTTTCATCTAATCCGAGCTTTTGAGCAGGCACTTCCATAATCAGAGCATACCATTTTTTGTTTTCTGCATGGCGAAGGACGGCATTCCAATCATTCCAAGGATAGTCTGGCTCTGTACCGTACACTCCTTTTACCCATTCAAACAGTTTAATTCGTTCCATTTTCCAGTTTCAATCCATTACAAATTTTCTTTATTTCGTGCAGTGAAATAGTATCTTTGACCAATCGCTGAATTTCTCTAGCGTTACTTAATTCCATAGATGCAGAAACCACTCTTTCCCTGATTTCATTCGGTAACACATCACCGTTATCAGTATTTTTCAACGCCAATTCCGCAATTTTCGTCTTTGCATAGTTAGGAAGTGGATTAAACTTAATAATCGCATCAAAACGATTATATATTGGCAATCCTAACTTTTCTTTGATTTCATCTTCTGTCTGATAGTTTGATGTACAAAAAATCACTGCATGACGAACATCCACTTTGTAATTTTGATCCTCAAAAATTCCCTCATCAAACAATTGATAAAATGCGCTATGGAATACGGGATTCGCTTTATCAAACTCATCAAGCAAAATGACATTTGAGTCTCTGGCTAGTAAGTCTTTAGCAAAGCTCTTCTGATTATGCTTTCCTCCAAAAAGATAATTTGAGAACTCATTATTCTGGTACATAGAAAACTGTTTTCTAAGCAGCACACCTCCAAGTAACTCTGTAAGGTACTGTACTGTTTCTGTTTTTCCAAGTCCAGAATCCCCGTAGAATAATATTACAACGGGTTTGTTCTGCCTATTATCCATAAGGGGGTAAAGAGCTTTCAGTAGTTTCATTTTTACAGATTCCTGACCAATAATTCTGTCATCGAATCCAGCATATATACTTTTGATAATATCCTCGCTTATAGCATTGTACTTTTGATGCTTAGGTTTAATCTCACAACTATCACCATATACTCTTTCAACTTGATCGAGTAACAGCGCTGGTGGATTTTGAATATACATATTGGTTACATTGATTTGGGCTATGAAATCAATGAAGTTTGTAATAACGTGTTCGTTGACACTATTGTATTCATTTGCGTATATTACCAGATTAGCAACACGTGGCTTTTTCTTTTTGGGCTTTTCCGGCTCTGATTCTTGCTGTGGAAATCCTTTAACTTCCATTACAATTTTCTTGCTCTCGTCATCCATTTGCATGGCAATACTCAGCAGATTTCTATGACCCTTGGGTATAATTTCTGCAAAAGCTCTATCAGAGCCATAAAATAAAACAATTTTTTTTCATGCTTTTACTCCCGCTAGTACAATGTCATATACTGCAAGGTCGTTTTCCTGGTTTGGTGCATCTTCGTTCATCCCTAATACACTTTCGGCGGTTACCTTCGGTGACTTCCCTTGAAAGTCAAATTCTTGATCTATACCTAATTCCGCCTGTTTACAAGTTCCAACTTCAACCCCATAATATGTAAGATTCATTTTGCTCAAATCAGCGAGACTATAGTTATTTTTGAATGCATTGATGTTAAATCTCAGAACAGATGAAGGCGCACTTTCTGTTTTCAGCAACATAGCATAATAACCTCGTTCACCTAGTACAGCTTCATTTAATTTCTCTACATCAAAGTCAAACGGTAATTGCTCTTTTGGAACAATTGATAGATATGAGCTATACATTTTATACAGAGTCACTGAGTTTTTAGGAGCATAAACCCCAGAGTCCCCGAATTTTTTGATTTTTTCGTCTGTATGCGCCTTTGCTATATAGTCTGTCAGCAGGGTATTCTTTATTGTCGTGTCTAATAATTTAGATACTTCACCACTGGTCTTAGCATCAATATTTCCAGATATACTTCCTTTTAAGAAGCTAATTATATTAAAACCACCCTTTGCTTGTGCCTCAATTTCCGCAAGTATTTGAGCAACACGCTTTCTGTTTTCTTCTTTGCTCCAATCAAGTCTGCCTCCATTTGTAATGTCCAAATAATCCTGTGCCGCAGCTTCATCAAAATATACAATCTTCAGAAAACTTGGACTTTTTTCCTGCATGCTATCAACCTCCCTTAGTTGCTACTGTGTAATCGTTTTTTCTATGTGTTAAGAGAATAGGCAGGTTTTACTGATTACTCTACCCCTAAAGCCTTAAACACTGCATCTTCTGCGCTCTGATAAGGAATCAACTGAAATGCACTCATTAAATCTGGAGGAACTGTCGCAAAATCGACGAAAGATGTACTTGGTATCAGCACTCGTTTTGCACCGCTGTCCAGACACACCTGCAACGTACTTGCAAGCTCATCCACCTTTATCATCGTTCCGCTGATGCTGATCTCACCCAACACGACCAGAGAACTCTGCACCGGCTTTCCCAATGCGACAGAACACAAAGCAATTAACGTAGGCAGTGCCAGTTTACCGGTCATACCAATGCCCTGCAAATCCTGATAGTTGATAATATAGTCCTTCATCGTGGTACTGATGCTGCCACTAATACGGTTAGCATTTGCCTTCAGAAAATTAAATGCCGTGTTGGTAGATTCTTTCGCATCACGGTCAGTTCCAATGCCAGTTCTTTCAAACTTTCCGTTTCCAGGAAGCATCTGGGACTCCAGCCGGAACACACCGATCATACCGCTCTTACCTTGAGAAGCAGTATAGACCTGTCCAGGGTTGCACATTCCTTCCGGAATTAACTTTCCGCCGCCTTGTTCTGGTACAGACACGTAATGTTCGGACATATCATCCATATCAATGTAGGAGAAGTTCACATCATAGAACTCCATACCGCCCAGCTTTTTCAGCTGCTCTTTTACACGGCGACGCATTTCCAGCGCCAGCTGAAGAACTTCTTCCAGCTGTTCTTTGGTAAACTCTCCATCCGGATAAACCAGTTTCAGATAACCGTCAACCATTCTTCTAACTGCAATGGTATCTCTCTGGTTCAGGTTTTTTCCAAGTCGGAAGTACCGGTCAATGGCATCACCATATTGTTCCTTCCGCAGCTCACGGATAAACTCAGCTAGATAATCGCTGATGAACCCATAGTCGTTCGTAAAATGCTCCGGTCTGAACTTCGGAATTTCCCATCCCGGCAGGTAGCAGTGCATACGGTCTAAAAATGCTGTATCCGTGCCCATTTCAGGCGGGAACGGGTCAAACAGGCTGGAAGTTTTCAGAAGGACATCTACGCTCTGGTTGATGTTTCCGACAAATACCATAGATGCGGAAGCCGCTTTTTCCTCTTTACCACGGGCAAAAGAACCAGATGCCATATAGTCTTTCATAATCTGGATTCCGTCTTTGTCCTTAAAACGAATTCCCGCTACCTCATCAAAGGCAACACAATCCCATAAACCAACCAGACCTACTGTTTTTCTTCCCATGTTGTAGAAAAGGTTCGCAACCGTCGTCTGACCACCGGAAACCAAAATACTGTTTGGAGAAATCTCCTTGTACAGATGAGATTTACCGGTACTGCGGGGACCGAGCTCACAAAGGTTGAAGTTATTCTCCACCAATGGAATCATACGGGTCAGAAGCAACCATTTTTCACGATAGGAAAGTGCATCCGGCTCCATACCAATAGAACGGAGCAGGATGTCAATCCATTCTTCTTTGGAAAAAGCCTTTCGTCCCTGTTTCAGGTCTGCAATATCAATATGCGGCATCTGAATCGGCGTCAGTTTACGGATTTGAATCGGATAACCGTTCTGCTTTTCTTCCTCCACATATTCATAATCCAGCTGCACAATGCACCAGATACCGCCGCATAACAGGCGGTCGTATTTTTCCGGATATTCATCTTCGATGGGCACATTAGTCAGCCCTAAATTCGAGAAGGAGGCGAAGAAGCAATTCCTTTTTATATCCAAATGGACGGTGATCATATCAATGACAGTATGACTACCTTTTTGACGTAGTTTGGAAAGGATTTTCTGTGCTTCATCTGGACGTACAAAGTTATCAGCGAGAATCCTTTTTACTGTCTGCACACCGGATTCAATCACTTCTTCGTCATCGGAGCTACAATACTGTCCCAGCAGAAATTCCAGGACATATACCGGGACATTAGCTCCTTCTTTGATTTTCTTGGTTAAGTCTTTACGGACAATCTTTCCGTCAAAATGCTGACGGAGTTTTTCATTTTATTTCATCACGAGTGCTTTCACACTCATTCATCTGTTCCATCCTTGGTTCCTCCTGCGATGCTTAACTGAAAAAGTCGAACTCGTCCACCGCAAAGGCAATGTCAATCTGAAATTCCTCACGCTGCGGAAGCTGGAGTCCCGGCTCGTCTGCGATAACAAGATAGTAGGTTTCGGTATTGCTGTACTTCAGCGGTTTCAGATTGAAGGTACACCGAAAAGTACGCTCTGTGCCGTTGTCGGTAGTTTTATCGGCAATGATCTTCTGCACATCACTGATCTGCTTGCCATTGGAATCTACAAAGTAAACCTGATAGGTTGCGGCTTCTCGGTTCGCACCCACTGCATCCTTCTGATAGAAGTTCAGGCTGAAAATCATATTGCTGATCTTCCGACTTGCAGACAGCAGGCTCACAATAACCGGTTTTGTATCGTATTTCTGTTTGTTTCGCTTATATTCCATCGAATCATTTCTCAAATGGTGATAGTCAATGACCGGAACCGTCATTTCCTGCAAACTGATACCGCCATGGACAAAGTTCAAGCCACCGCCATTCATCTTGATGCGAATGTTTTCTCTCGGTGCAAAACCTTCAAACTCGGTTTCTCCATCCAGGAATTTTACCGGCATCAGATAATCCGGCGAAGCACCTTTCTGCATAATGGCGTATCGTCTGCCATATTCCACATCCATGCTGTTAAAGCTGGTTTTGTCCGCCTTGTTATCCTCAGTCAGAGGACTGTATGTGTATAGGAACCCGTGGTCTGCGGTAATCAGAATATTCGTGCCGCCAAACTCATTTACGATGATACGCACCATGTTTTTTAGTTCAGAAACTGCTTTCTCACAAGCCGTGAAAACAGCGGTATCAGAGGTATGACTTGCTTCATCAATGGTATCGTGGTAGATGTACACAACATCCATACCTTTCACCAAGGCGCTTCTCTCGGCACGTTTCATGCCGATGATGTTCTTGTACTGCAACACCACACTTGCAGGATTAGCCGCTTTCAGCACCTTGTCACGGTTGGTACTTGCGGTAGACTGCCCATCAGCCAAAACGGTCAGAACATCGTTCTTCACCTCGATAGACAGCTTCGTGTGCGGAAGTAGCGCAGCCATACCAAACTTAGTGATCGACGGGAAAATGCTCTGCATATTCGCCAGCTTCACCTGGCTCTGGTTCTCTCGCTCAAGTTCTTCCGCAAGGGTAGCCGCCACCTCATAGCGCATGGCATCCGAGATAATGACAAATATTCTGGAATCTGCATTTTTGATGCGGGAACGATAGAAGTCCTTCTGCTGGGGAATTTCCAGTATCTTTCCGTACTGTGCCAGTTCATCGGCGCACACATCCGACCAGTTACTTCCCAGTTCACCCAGGAACCAGTGAGAATACAGCCCTTCTACCTTATCCACAACGTGCTTGAACAGGTCATCCAGCAGAATATTGGAGGTTTCCAGGCTTCTCTGAAAGCAGAGCTGGAACTGTCGGTAATAGCGATCCATCCTGTAGTAATCATTGGTGTAGTTCTTCCAGATCTCACGAGCTTGTGCCGTGTGGAAACCGGCAGAATGTTCTTTGAAGAACTCCTGCATATTCGCCACCTGCAAAATGCCCTCATAGAAGTTGGCAAACTCCGCATACCAGACACAAGTGCGCCGTTTTTCCACTATTTTCGTAATGACATCCGCATCAATGATTTGATTGCTGATTTCCGTCATCAGCTTTGTCAGAATGATTTCGTTGACACATGGGAAGCACTCGGTATCCACCAAATCTTCCAGTGCCAGCTGGCTAAACCGTTTCGGCAAGTGGGCTTCTTCCTCCACATAACGGGCGATTTCATAAAGCTGATGATTATCCTCACTCCGCAGCCAGTCAGACACAAAGTCATAGCAATATGCCTGATGGGGAAGGGACAGGAATCTTTCTAAGCCAGCCAGATGTTCTGGGAACATAGTGCGAGTAGATGCAGTCAGCAGTAAATGAATTGCCAGCTGCCCGATGTCTCCTTCTTCCTCGCAGTAGCCGGTTCCTTGGCGCACCATCGCCCAGAAAGCATCCTGCGCCCCATAGTTTACAAAATCCTGATAGACCGGGTTGTTCTGCTTATCCAGACCGGCACGAAACACGCACTGCATGATCTGATTCGGCTGGGGTTCTTTGATACCGCAGATTGCTGCCATGACAGCGATGTGCAGCTGTGCCGGTTTCTCCGGAGTTTTACTCTGAGCTGCTACCTTTGCCCGGCGCTCCTTGGCATTAAAGAATTTTCGATAGTGTTTGACCTCTTTCCGCATCGCAAAACTTGACACCAAGCCCATCTCATCCATCCACATAGAAATCAGATCAGCACGGAATTCTTCACTGTACAGTTTCACGTCAATCAGCCAGTCATCATCCGGCTTATCAAAAGAGAGAGGATTGTAAACCAAATAATTGTTTGTCTGGTCATCGCTCCCCAGCAACTTTTTCACCATAAAGGTGTTGCTGCCGTTCAAAGCAACCAGTTTGGCATTGTCCAGCTTAATTTCATCCAGCTTATCCTCGAACTCTCTGTCCTCATCATGCCAGAAAATAATACGGCGATGATAATATTCCGGCAAAGGTGCAGCAAATCTGCGATTTAGGTCTTGTATTACTTTTTCTATATCCACGCTGCAACCTCCTTCTTTAGTTTGGCATTTCTGGAAGTTTTTTGATTAGGCTACTACCAGTTAAGCCCATAAACTGCTCATATAAGTGTCAAGATTTTATCTCGTTTGCTTTTGACCAACCACCGATAAAGTAATCCTCGGTGGAAGGAATACGAATATACTGTCTCTGCGTCAAAGCGTCAGTATATTCAGCTTCTATTGCTTGTAATTCTCCCCACACAAATGCCTCGAATTGTTGCTGCTCCGCCTTATCTTGGAATGTAAGAAAAGCCACCCCTGGGCGTACATCCCACTTTTTCGTTATACCAATTATTTCCAACGCAAGCAAAGCAGTTAAACAACTTTCCTGCAATACTATCCATATTAAAATACAGATAAGTCAAAGATGGTTCTTGAGAAGTGAGATTGTTTCTATATACTGTATTGCTCTTTGGAAAAGGGATAAGATGTCTCCCCCCATCCAAGTAGAGGACACGATCTCGGTAGAGAACTGTTGAGTGATATGTTATAACCACATCACTTACAGAATACCCTTTATCAGCTTGATGATCTGCAATATTCCTCATAATGCTGTTACTTGAAAATTGCTCTTGATCCTCAATGTCTATGATGCGGATTTGAAATTCCGGGAAATATTTGTGATATTTGAAGTCGCCCCAGTTCAAATCGCCAATCCAATCATCTGGAGAATCTAAGAGCCGAAGCAGTTTCTCAACAGCCGACAAGTCAATTCCAAAACGCTTTCTCCACAGATATTCAATCTTATCCAAATCGGCAATAGAATCAATCGCTGTGTTGGTATCTCCAATCCTGGTGTATATGTATCCCGCTCTAATTTCCTTATCTTTATCTCTAAAATTCTCTACTATGAAAAAAGGTGTTTTGGCAGAATCCTTGACAATCACTACATCTATTTGTTGGCACACACCATTCTCATCTGGAATCTCAAGGGTTTGTAAATAAACCGAGGGGCGAACCCCACCGGCAAACTTTTTGTTCCGCAAGAAATCAATAAGATGCTGTTGATCCTTTCTGTTGGCTTCTTGTACTCCTTTTATCTTAACACCATCGGGGCTTTTACTATCACTTACACCAAAAATGATATAGGCATCTCTACCAACTTGATTGTTAGCCATACAAATGATGTCGTGAAGAAGGCTGGCTTTGTTATCATGCCACAGTTCTTTGAAATCCCAGTACTCTCCTTCTGTTCCAAGAGCAATAAGCCGCTGAATTTCTTCAAATAATTCCATTCCATAATCTCCTTACTTAATTTTCGCCAGTACATCCTGGAATTTTGCATAGTTGACCTTTACGCCATCATCCAGATCAATGGAAATCATCTGATCGGCAAGGTGATGAATCTTTTCTTCGTAGCTTCTCAGCTCGGCATCCTGATCTTTTAGCTTCGTCAAGGCCTTATTCAGCTTCACACGCTCGCTGGTAGACGCATTGGCAATGCGGTTTTCCATATCGGCAATGGCGGTGCGGTAACGGCTCTGCTGCTCATGCACATAATCGGTGCGGATGCGGGCAATGGTATCCGGCTGATAGCGGTGCATATAGATGAGAGCTTTAAAGCCATTCTTCTTTCCGCTGTCAAACAGCCAATAAATCGGGCGTTTCTGGTAAATCTTGCAATGGTCAGCGTAGAAGTCATTGAGGAAGTAGTTTCGGATCACCTCTCTCGGCTGACCCTTGCTGGCACCGGACTTTCCAGCGCTCAGAGCATCGGCAATGAATTTCAGGTTTTCTTCCAATGTATCTTTGCCGTAAATTGCCGCAATGAACTTCACGAAGCGACCGACAATATCATCGTCAAAGTATTCATCGTCACAAATCGGGATGATATTGTCCTTATCAATGAAGTTAGCATCCCACACCATATTGCCGCTGGAGAATTCATTCTTTCCGATGGCATCCATCAAATTCTGCTGGATTGCATTATAATCCCAATCCCCACCTGCATAGAGCAATCCATCTTTGAGTGGCGAATATCTGCCGAACATACAGCCCACCGCATAGGAAATCAGGCTCTTGATGTCACGGGTGAGGTCAGCCTTGCGGACGGTCACATCCTTGTCCTCAACTTCCGGGGTCAGCTCGTCCTGCAAGCCGTAGATGTCGATAAAGATGTGATTGAGTTTTTCCTCGTTGGCTTTCAGTTGGACAAAGCGGTTATCACACTCGTTTTCCCATGCACGATACGCACCATGCAAGAAATAGGCTACCGATTCACTATCTCCGTCTGTAGCAGTAAATTTCATACTATTTTTTAAGAGAACAAGTGGATGAATTTTGAAATCCCACGAGCTTTCAAAGGAATCCCAATCGGTGTTAGATAGATTAATAGTTTCATTTACAATCTCATCTATCTTGCTTTTATAAGTGGAACTTTCACGATATGGTAGGGCAATAATATGCCCTGGTTTTTTATCTTTTGCACCCGCAAAATATGCTAAATATCTATCGCCCACTGAACTATTCAAAAATGCTAAAATATATTGCAAATTACTTTCTGTGCAGAATCCTTTTGATCCTTTTGAGTCAAATAGATATTCGTGAGTCGAGTACCGAAATGTTGCTCCTCGAGAGCTAAATGCGCTCCACGTTATGCCTGGTTTGAAAGCATATTCTCCATTATAATTGTGAGATCTAATACGCCCCGTCTTTTCATCTTTAAAATTTTTGACTTCGAATCCTTCATTTTCCCAATTTACAAAGTATTCATTATTCCCATACCACCTACGAAACTCACCCCCCTTATTATAAGGAAACCATTTCTTTCCTTTTTTTCTTAATACTCACCTCATGCCACAATCTCAAAAACAAATCATTATTTCCAGTTGTCATGCCTTCTCTCGTGACAAGAACAGATGAAAGTGATTTAGAGTTTACATATGATTCAATACTTTTCTTCCCTAATGCATAGGCAATTGGACATCCTGCTAATTCAAGAAATGCATCCTGTGAAGCAACACAGCAACTAGATAATGTATCAGCTATTTTCTCCGAAAACTCGCTATATTGATTTTTGCTTACAAAAGAATATTGTCCAACGTATCCTCTGTTTCTTCCGGATTTTAACACAAAAGCCGATGTCTGATACGCTATTCCAAGTAAAGTATCATCTAAATGCCACAGGCATAAAATATCCTCTGTCTGACACAGTTGCTTACGTAATTCTTCGAACGCTCCCAAATTCATCCAGGATTGCATGGTAACCATCGCTTGGAATCTATTAGGTAGTAACCATTTTTGGCAGCGCAGTATAAAAGTTGCATACAAATCACTCTTTGCAATCGAATACATTTCTTGCACATATGATGACAATTTATCATTCATATCACCATTTCCCATATAGGGCGGATTAGTGCATACAATATCATACTTTTGAACTATCAGTTCTGCTATATGTACAAGTGGCAACAAGTTATTCAGTACCACATCCCGACTGATATGAATATCATTTTCCACTTCTCTAAAACGGGAATGGAGGATAGCAAAATCCACAGGAGTAATATTCAATATAGAACCATACTCCTTGGCATTGTGCATTTCCTTGATAATGCTGTCCATCTCCGCTTTTAGCTTGGAATCACCATTGCAGAAGTATTCCAGTGCATATCGGTCAACGTTGTTGCTCTCCTGAATCGCATAAACATTTGGCTGAATCTGGCGGCTGAAAAAGCGTCGGTCGTACTGACGAGCTTTCATCATCACAGCAAAATAGGCAAGCTGCGCCGCACGGTCGTCAATGTCCAAACCGTAGAGATTATTCTTCACGATACTTTCCACCGCTTCACGGGTAGTGTAGCCGTAGCTCTCGTAGATCTGCACCAGCACATCAAACAGGTAGGCGAGGATATGACCAGAACCGCAACAAGGGTCAATACACTTGATCTGCTCCGGGGTCATAGCGGCGTATTCTTTGCAGATTTCTGCCAACTGTGCCTGCACTTCCGGCTCCTGCTCGGCTTCTTCCAGATAATACTTCCACCCGGATTTCAGTTCGTCATTCGGGTGTCCCTCCACCCATAAGCGACCGAGGGAGTTCTCCACCATATAACGAACAACCCAATCAGGAGTAAAAATCTGTGTTTTAGCTGGAAGCTCTTGTTTTGACACTTTAATTCCTTTTTTTACTTTTGCGTCGACTTCCGCCTTTGGATCAGTATTATAATACTGATACAACCAGCCGATGATCTGTACCGCATCCCGCCAATCTTCCTCCGGAATAATGGAAATCATCTGCTCAATGACGCTGCCTTCACGAAGCAAATTGTCCGGCAGCAGCAGCTCGGTGTAGTCAGAAATACGCTGGAACATCCCCGGTAGAACGCTATTCAGGGCGTTGCACTGGGTAATCAGCAGGTATTTGTAGAGTTCTTCCGTCTGGTTGGCGTTCTTGAACTCATAGACTTTCTCCATGTTTAAGCCATCCAAATCCAGATGCAGGGCTTCGTCAATAATCTGCGGTTTGAAGTTATTTTCCTCGTCCGTAAACACACGCACACGGGTAGGGAGGTAGCCGTTGACCTCCATAAACCGTAGGGCAATCAAGCGGTTGAACCAGGTGTAGGCAACTTCCTCCATCACTTCCTCATAGCCCTTGGCATTGATCTGAGAAATCAATGCCAAGCGCTGATTCTTCTGTGTATCAGTCAGGACTTTTCCGTTGATGCTGTCAGCTGCAGCATCAACGATATTGTCCTTTTCAATTCCATATTGCATCGCTTTCTGGGATACACGCTCAATCAGTTCTCGACGTGCCCAGACAGCGAATTTCTTTATCGCATTTTTGTCCATAACAATCTCCTTATTTCAGCGTGATTCCATCGCAATCCTTCATCATCGCAGTCAGATAGCTTCTCATACGCTCTACATAAGCGTCAATATCTTCCTGGCTCTCCAAAGTCTTTGCAGGGAACGCCATCTGGCGGTACACATTCTTAATCACTTTCTTCGGAGCAGGCTTTGCGGGAGTATCCGGCTGTTTTTTTCGACCGGCTTCGGCGGCTGCTTTGCAGTCTCGATGCGATCACAGATGTCGTCCTTGTAAGACCAAATCTGCGGAACCAGACCATCTAACAGGGCAAGGCTTTGAAGCTCGCTGATTTTCTTTTTCTGCTGGTCGAAGTAGGTATCAGCTTTTCTTACCAGTTCAGCACAGTCCATATTTCCATCGGAAAGGGTATGAACCTCTGCCATACACTGACGGACGATCTCCAGCAGTTCGGCACGTTTGGAATCCAGCAATCTGCCATGTCCTTCCCGGACTTTCTCCATAAGCCCATTGAGTTCCGGGATTCTGCGGTAGATATTTTTCGGGTCATTCTCGACCACCGTAATCAAACGAATTTGGTTCAGTGCATCGTTGGCTTCTGTTTCCTTGCTGAGATAATGCAGATCGTTTCTCAGGTCGTCCTCCATCTTAACGGCGGCATCAAATACCTGCACCTGATTTTTGAAGAATCCCTCGACACGCTGCATTTTTTTTTCTTTGTTATCAAAGAGATTATCTTCCTCTTTCAGAATCGCATCAATAAGGGCAATATTATCTTTCCGCTGGGAGAGGACTCTGTCCATCTGCTCAATGGAAGCAGCTACAAGGCTCTGATCCGGATATTTATGACCCTCATATCTACCTTTCAGTTCGATATAGTGGTCTTTCAGTTCACCAAACTTCTGTACTACAAATGCCACCAGACCATCTTCATCATCCGGCACATCCATGACATCAAAGTATTCACGCAACAGCTCCTTGACAGCCCGCATCTTTGTGGCGGTAATCATCTGGCGCTTGCTAATGCTGGTCTTGCCAATCTCGCTTTTTTTTGCGGAGCATATCCGGCAGCTTCGGGTTATCCGGCTGAATAGTAGAACCTGCATATTTGATGGTAACTTTCTGGTCATAAATCAGACGAGCGACCACGGCGGCAATGTCAATTTCTTTCCAGCCGTAAGGAATCGCACTGTAACGGCTCTGAATATCTGCCATAGAGGTCGGCAGATTTTTCATTGCCTGCATTTCCAGATATTCTTCGATCTTGGCAGCTGCACCTCGGTTCGGCTCCATACCGGGCATGATATTTTCAGCACCGGTCAGAATTTCAATAACATCCGCATCGGTATCAACATTTTTCTCAATCAGGGAAAGATCACTGTACACATGGGATACCAGATATTCCAGAGCCTGCTCAATCTTACCCTTGGCATTTCCGCCTTTGAGTTCGATATGTTCACCGTCCACATAGAACTGTGCGGATTCAATGGCTTTTACCAAATCTTCCATCGCAGTCTGCTCATACTTGGTAGCTTCTTCCTGCTGGTCACGGATAATATCCTGAACAGATTTCGGAAGCTGGTTGACATTACGCTGTTTGACATACTTACGAATCTTCATGGCACTTTCCAAAGATTCATAATAAGGGGTATCCGACAGCACAACGATGGCTTCCTTGCCTTTGGAATCCGTCATCAGCCGCAGCTCGGATTTTTCTGCATTATCTGTCGCAACTGTCAGGAAGCGCAGGCGCATCCCGCAAGTTATGTTGCCCACGGTAATACCATCTACCATCTGATCGAAGGAGAAGTCGTATTTGCCGTAGCGATATTTCTTGGTAGTAAAAATATCTCCGAAAATCATCTGCCCGATACGGTCAACGATAGAAGCCGTATCGACCGGCGTGTTTTTGATTTCTCGCTGAATATCCTGTTCTTCATCGGTCAGGAAGTTGTAAACTTCTCCAGTTCTTCCGATGTAGTTCTGGCTCATCAGCCGGTTCAGACATTCACGGACAGTCTCACGCATGGTGATTTTGTCCATGCGAATATCATCCGCCATCAAAATTACAATATTGTCCAGATTGGCAGGAATATCGTCAATGTAACGAATCAGGTACAGCAGTTTCAGCACATCCACATCCTGTGCTTCGATGCCATCACCATTATCAGCAGCCTTTTGGCAGCGTTCAATTACACGACGGATAGAACTATCCAGGAAAGTATGTACGGTATCATAAAAACGGAAGAACGGCACAAGGGCATACTCATCCTTCTCCTGAATTTTCTGTGTTGCTTCCTGGAAGCCGGAAAGCATGGAACGTTCACCGCCGGACAGATGCTTGCCGGAATTACCATGCTTGCGGATTTCTGCAAAAACCTTCTGCATGATGATGAACTGATAAGGCACAAATGGGAAATTCACGGCAAACTCTCTGGAACCAGAATAACCTTTAATATCCAAAATGGAGTCTGTGAAACTGAACAGATTACGGAGAACGGAGTCGTTCTTTTCATAAACTGCTTCCAGTTTGGACTCGGCTTCATTGTTCTTTTTCAGAATACGCTTCTGAATGACTTCATCCACAGAGGAGGAAGAAAGGCTCAAACGGGTTTTGAATCGAGCCTGAATTCTGGAGAACTCGTCAGCACGGACTTTAATAATTTCATCAATAGCTTCCTGTCCGGTGCAGACAACCCACACCTTACCACCGCACTCACTTCCGATTTTCTCAACGAGGGACTGGAGATTCAAAAGCATATCGGTATCCGTTCCGACATACTGACCCACTTCGTCCACCATAAACAGCAAACGGAAGTTGTTCGGTTTAGTATTTAGGTAATCCTTAATATCCTCTACAAGCTGAGCAATGGAAAACTCTGTGGCAGATTTATCATTGAACCAAGCCTTGGCATCTTCCTCGCTCATATCCAGGACTTCCACCAGAGTAGGAATGATATATTTTCCATTAAAGGCAAATGCTTTGCGGGAGTCCACCCAGGGCATCCCTTTCTTTTCTTCAAAGACACGGCGGAACTCAGTGGTCTTTCCCTGTTGGTCGATATACTGTTCCAGTTTGGCAACCTTCAGGTTCTCACCAAAGAAGCCCAGATGGTTATAGAAGGTTTTAGCAAACACACGCAGAACAGCAGTTTTGTCTTTATTGATGGAACCCTCAATATCAATATTAAACAGAATCGTCTCTGTCTGCACCTTCGTGGAACGGTCAATCAGCATATAGGTTGCAGGGTCATCTTCAAACTTCCTGCGGAATCTCTCAACACTATGAATCCCTTTGACCTCTTTATTCTCCAGTAGATAGGACAGCATTTTCAAGAAGTGGGATTTACCGCTTCCAAAGAATCCGGAAATCCACACGCCGGTATCAGCGGTCGGCTCATCCAGAGCATCACTATAATAATTAAAAAAGGTAATGAAGTGCTTCTTCAATTCCTTTGTAATAACATACTCATTTAATTCCTGCTCGATCACATCGTCCGCAGCCTGATCGACTTTGATAACGCCGTTGATTTTACGGTTGATGTCATCGGCAAACATATCACGAATAATCACAATCGTACCCCCCTTATACAACATTGAACGCCCTGTAATAATCATTAGGCTGCAATCGGTTAAATAATTTCACATGACGTCCGTCAAACTCACCCGGATACATTACCAGAATCGGAACATCCGAAAAATGAGGTTGCAGTGCTTCCAACAGTGAATGGATTCTCATAAATGGGAAAACTTCACCCACACCGGTAAGCATCAGTACATCCCCACACTCATGCGGTTCAAACTGGATTTTTTCTATAAACTCACCTTCGCCAATAGCGGAGTGGAGCTGTTCCAAAAGGAAGATACTTCCGTCCTCCGCTTCCATATCCGGAATCGCATCCGTGATACCAATATCCTCGCAGATGGAAAGAAAAGTCTGATATAGATTACAGATTCTCAGACGGCAGGACAGAGAATGGTCGGTTTCCAGTTGCTGAGTAAAGTGGCGGACTGCCATTTCATCTTCTGGATCGTAACAAAAAATACGAATATTCACTTCGTTGCTGAGTCCTTTACCTTCCAAAAATTCAGGTTCTTGTATCAGTTCTCTGACTTTATCTAAACGTTCTTCAATATTACTCATACATCTGTATCCTCCTTATGAGAAGCAGTTGAAAGCGGGTAACACCATCAGATCGCCATGACTTCTGATTGCATTTTCTAAAATCGGATGCAGGTACACTGGATTCAAATGGTCTGCACGAACATCATCCAGATACTCATTTTCTACGAGAACTTTCGCAAGCACCTGCTTCAGTTTCGTGATCGTACCTTCACTCCAAGTAGCCACCGCATCATCCTGTTCCTGCAATCTCATAAAGTAGGTATTCAAATCAATCCTACCAAAAGAGCTGTCCTTTAATCGGTACTTCTCGCCAATGACCGTCAGCATAAACTCCCACATCAAACGACTCTGTTTCATCATGGCATACAGACAAATCTGTTTGGCTACATCAGTCGGCTGCTGCGCAATCGCTCTAACCAAATCATTATCATCCATAGCAGCCAGTCGCTTTAAGCAAGCCTTTGCCATCCGAGCGACTGACTTTTCCGTCGGATACTGAAAAAGATTGTCGCTCGTAATCTGTGTAACGACATCGTTATTACTCATACCGCTGCTTAATAATTTTGCCGTTGTTCGCATCTCATAAAACAAAAATGGTTCCCTTGTTAAAGATGCAATATATGGATATGTATTGTCCATCAAAAGCCCCCCCTTATGATCTTTCTCTTGTTTCAGGAAGGACTTCCATAATATCTTCGATGCCGCAATTTAATTTTCTGCAAATGCGCACGATGACTTCCATAGAAACAAGTTCATTCCTTGAAAGTTTTTGCGAGGGTATTTGGACTGATACCAACATCTTTTGCAAACTCCATTTTTTTCATTTCTTTGTCTATCAACAGCTTGAAAAGCTTATTATAGGTTACGTCCATACTTGACCTCCATCTTCAAAACTATTGCTTAAAAAGTTCTATTCTAAATTATAGCACAATTACATTCAAAAAGGGATAATAAATTTTGCATTTGCAGAGTTTTTTTTCTTTTTCTTATAAATCAGTTTTTTGTTCAGGTAACTATTTCCCCAAACATGAAAGTCTGTGAAGGATGCGTAGGATTCACAAATTGGCAAGCAGTGTAAACCTGTACAGGTTCACTTATTTTCTCGAATTTCCCTTTGGGTCATTCTTCGCAAATTTGCTTGTTGGGGAAACATCCCCAATCCCCTTTGAACGACATCTCCGATGTCGGCTGCACAGTCATTCTGACCGTTTTGTTTTACTTAAAACAGAAAACCTGAGTAGCCATAAAACTACTCAGGTTAATTTTTTATATCCATATTCATTTATCCAATGCCCAATTTCTGATAAGCACTGATTATTATGTGATCCAGTTTATAAAAGTGGAGATTTTCTCTAAATCTTCATCACTGAGCATCCGCAGCTGTTCGCAGAGCTTACGATAGGGAGTGTCATCATTCTCCAATGGTGCAAAAAACTCTGAAGGCGTCATATCAAAATACGACATGATATTGAAAAGTTCTCTAAGTGAGGGTAAAGCCGCACCACTGGTTACTCCACGAATATAAGAACCACTTTTTCCTAAATCCAAACTCATCCGGTGTTCAGAAACATCTTTTGCAATACGCAATTCCGTAATGCGAGTGCGGATAAAATCTTCGTATGGCATATCAACCACTGCATCTCCTCCCTTCCATAATTATTTTATTACGAATCAGGAGACGGCATTGGTAATGCTAGAGTCAATTTTCGCTTTCTTCTCCTTTTAATTGGTAGTATAATTATGAATATAGAAAATCATTGGTGATTACATTACTAATCTTTCCTGCGGAGGAGATTTTATGAATATATTTTCGGTCAGCTTTTTCGGACACAGGCAAATCGACAATCCACTTCAAATAGAATCACAGTTAGAGGAAATTATTAGCTCTTTGTTAAAACGAGAAGAATATATTGAATTTCTGGTCGGACGTGACGGTGAATTCGACCAGCTCGTATCCTCAACCATACGCAGATGTAAAAGAAGAATTCGGGACGATAATAGTGCTTTGATCTGTGTCATGCCGTATCCGACCGCCGAATTTCGTGATAATGAAGATTCATTTCGTGATTATTATGACGAGATTGAGATTTGCGAACAGGCGGCAACGACACACTACAAATCTGCTTTTCAAATCCGAAACCGGGTAATGGTAGACCGCTCTGACTTAGTGATTTTGTATGTAGAGCATCCTTCCGGCGGAGCATATCAGACCTTTCGGTATGTCCAAAAATCAGGGAAAAAATTTATCAATCTGGCTGCTGAAGAATAGCCAGTCAGCAAGAGGCAGGAGGAACCATGGGAAAAACGAAATTTATTTATTCCAGTTATTGTAGTGATTTTATTAATTGTAGTTGCATTTTGGTTGGTAAAATTAAAGCCAACGGATACCGCATCATCTGATGTTGATGAAATGGTACAGCGGGTAGAAAACGCTTTAGGTGATGACTTTAAGAAACAATCCAAAACAGAAGTGGCGGCAACTTTGGTGTACGGCAACGGAGAAGAAGATGCAAATATCAATTACCATATCCTCAAAACCACCTATTACGAGGCTGATCCCAACGAGATAACCGGTCTGAATATAGATGCCCTCAACGTTCTTTTTTAACCCTGAATCCGCCAATAGCTGTGAACAAATGAAAATTCAGGACTGGAATGCCGCACTTTATAAAACAAATAGCCGTGGCTATTTATGCTGGACGGATTCTCCGGAAGTCAGCTATGTTCTGGAATATAATCCGCAAACAATCGCTGATGAAGAAATCATTAAAATGGCTGAAAGTGCAGAACCATACGAAAAAAAAAGAAAGCCATAGGCTAACCCAGGAACAGGGCTGCCTATGGCTGTTTCTATTCTACTGTCGATTTTCTTCTTCTCGCTGTTTTTTCTCTTTTTCTTCTCGTTTCTTCCTGTCAATGCCCAGAATATGCTCCACAGTCTGTTTTGCAGTCAGATATTCTTGCATATCTTTTCGGACTTGTCGATACTCAGCATAGGCTTTTTTTCTTCTCTGCTGACAACCGATAGAACTCCTCGTTTAAGCTTTTTCTGGACGGGACTTTCTTATCCGGTAGCTGGTCAAATGCCTGCTTTGCAGCTTTATGAATCTGAATTTCTTCTCGGTGTTCTTCAAAGAATTTTCTGCTGTATCCAGATTTTCGATAAGCTTCATATACCGGACGGGTTCTGGAATAGTTGTTGATGTGTGTCTGTAATGCTCCAATCTCAACCATTCTTTTTTCATTGGCTTTAATAGTATCGGATAGCTCCGCAAATCGGTGGCTGAGCTGCTCTGTCAAAGCAGTCAATTCTTCATAATTGCCGATACCTTTTTCTTTCAAAAGGCAAACTGTCCTGGCAGCTTCTTTGCGGTTATATTTCTTTGCCCACCGCTCATAGCCCGCTGATTTACCTTCTGCCATCTTCGCCTGAATATCTATCAGCAAATTAAACTTTCTTTGAGTATAAACCTGCTTGCTTGCTCTGGATGCTTTCTGAACAGACTTACCGGACAGAATTGCAATTATATCCTCCTGACTGTATCCCTCTCCAAGAGAGCGCAGACGAATAAATCGCTTCTCCTCACTATGCCGGAAAGCCGGTTGCTTTCCATCCTTAAATTCATACCCAAGCTCTGAAAGCTGAAGAACAAAATCCGAAAAATCTTTTGGTTTCTTTTTTAATATCTGGTCGATTGCCGCACACAACTCATCACGCTTGGTACGCTTTTTGGGAAAGGTCGTTCTCTTGACCCGTTCCCGGTATGGCTTTGGCTCTATGACTGATAAGCCATGCTCAATACAAACCATATCGCTTAATCGCTGAACCGCAAGCCCGGAAAGAAAAAAAGTTCTTGAATTTACGGGTACAGTCCAGAGAGGTCGAGTTATAAATGATGTGGTTGTGGATATGGGAACGATCAATATGTGTCGCCACGATAAAGGCGTGTTTTCCTTTTGTCCAGCGCATTGCTGTTTCATATCCGACCTGGTTGGCTTCTTCTGGAGTAATCTCTCCCGGCTTAAATGACTGGCGTATCTGATAGGCAATGATGTTATTTTTCTGCTGTATGCCGGTGATATGTTGATATTGCCTCTTTGTCAGAAGAAATTCTTCATCGGCTGTTTTCGGGTCACATTCATAAGAACTGATATATTTCCCATCTTCTGTTTTAGCAGCATTTTGGGAATAATCAGTACGATCTGCCAGACTCTGTGCTACCGTTTTCCCCTTGTTAATATGAAGGGCAATCAGTCTTGTTGCTGCCATTTTCTCACCATCCTCTCAAAAAAATAAGACTGCCCGCAGGCAGCCTTACAACATATTTTCTTATGAAAAGATAAAATCACGAAGGTTTCCCTTTATGCTTTCTCCAATCTCCTGAAATACAACAAAGAGAAACAGTGCCGCATAGATCGCCAAGCCGATTCCCACAAGAAGGGCGAGTTGCAACCACAGGGACTGAAAAACACAATAAATACTGCACCCGATGATATACAGAATCAGTGCACCTATGAAAAAGGACGACAGCTCAAATGCAATTTTTGCCAACAGGCAAACAAGACCTAAAACCAGTAATACCGGCAGCGCAATCAGTTTCAAGATAATCTTCAAGAAAAAACCAAGGATTTTCACGATCACACACTCCTTTCTGTTTTTATTGTACCGCCTTGCGACTGATAACACAACGATGTCAATATGTACGGCTGCGGCATTTTCTGCCACAGCCCTTTTTATGATTACTGAATACTGGACAGTCGCACCAGCACCTCCTTCATATCTGTCCAGATTTCCTCCAATCGTTCCTGCAAATCCCTGATGTCCGACTCATAAATATTGCCGGTTTCATTGGCTCTTTTAGCATACTGATTCAGATTGTTGCTGCATCTCCTCAGAAGGGAAACCAGCTCTTTCACATCCTGTAAATCCAGGTTGATGCAGTATCCATCCAGAGCCATCTTCCTGAGATATGCCCCCATGCTCCGGATACCCAGCTCATTCATTTTTTCATGGATTCGCTGTACTTCCTCTTTCGATGCCAGGAAGTGAACATCCTGATCCCGTCTGCCCATTACAGCACCTCCTCACGCTCACCAGATGCCCGATATGGAGGAATATGCTCTGACTTGGCTTTCAGATCTGCCAGCACAGAAGGTTTATCTGCCTGTTCTGCTTCCTCACGCTCCGGCATGGAGTCCTCCATATTAAGAGCCGCATCCAGTTCTGCCAGACGAGCACTTTTTTTCAGCAAGCTCCGCTTCCTGTGGGAAAGGTTTCCCTAGTTCCGCTCTAGTCGCTTCCTGCTGATTTTGAAGATTGGTGAGCTGTTCATGGGCTTTCTCCAGCTTCTCAGGGATGCTGGAGAGGGCATTATCCAGTCGGATGATATTTCCCCTGGCATCAGTTCCAAGCGATACACGATGGCTTACAGCGCCTTTCAGGGTAATATCAAAGTCATGCCGGAAACTATCAAAGGAAAGTTCCATCTGAAAACCACGATAACTGCCAAGAAGGATTGGCTCGGTCGCTTTCATCTCCTTGCAGGCGGCAAGAATCATTTCACCAGCATCTTCTTTTTTTCCGTATAGTGCTTGCCCAAAATTTCCATACCGCAGAATCCTTCCACAATCTGCGGATGAGCTGTAACCGTTTGGATGTCTGCTTCAAAGCCACGAATATAGCCTGTCTGCCTTTCAATCTCCGCAGGGAAGTATTTCAGGAGTTTATCTTCCATGCGATACTGCTGGCTCTGATGGTCAGCTTTTAGAACCTTAAGCCTTGCCACATCAATGTCCAAGTCCATTTTCTCTTTAATCAGCGGATTCCCGGCACATAGAGCCTTAATTTCGGCATAGGACAGCGCCTGCTCATCCACATCGTCACAGGAGCGAACCGGTGATTTGGAGGTCATAATCTGAGAAATAAACTTCTGCTTGTTTTCCAAGGTCTGATACAGGTAGGCATCAAAGGTTCCCTCAGTCACATACTGGTACACCTGAACCTCTTTGTTCCGGTTGCCCTGACGGATAATTCGACCATTTCGCTGGGTCATATCAGAGGGACGCCAGCCCACATCCAAGTGATGAAGCGCCACCAGGCGATCCTGGCAGTTTGTTCCGGCTCCCATTTTCTGTGTACTGCCCATCAGCACACGAACCTGACCAGTACGCACCTTTGCAAACAGTTCTTTTTCTTTGCTTCAGAATCTGCATCGTGAATAAATGCAATTTCTTTCTCTGGCACACCGGCTGCTATCAGCTTCGCCTTGATGTCATCATAGACATTAAACGTACCATCGTTTTTCGGGGTGGAGAGGTCACAGAACAGAAGCTGGGTCAGCCTGTCAGCCTTTCCTTCTTCCCAAATCCGCAGCACATTTTGCACACAGGCATTGAGCTTGCTTTCCGGATCATCCGGCAACAGAGGATTGATTAAACGCTGATCTAGCCCCAACTTTCTTCCATCGCCTGTAATCTTGAGCATATTGTCCTCGGATGGGTCAACCATACCGGAATGAACTGCCGCTGCACGTTCCGAAAGGTCTGCTACCATGTCTTGCTGATAATCAGAAGGCTGCACAACAACCGTTTCAAATTTCGCATCCGGCACTGGGAGATGAAGCTGGTCGGAGGTTTTAATATCCGCAACTTCCTTACACATATTCATGAGTTCCGGAAGGTTAAAAAACTTTGCAAATCGGGTTCTGGCACGATAGCCGGTTCCCTCCGGTGCAAGCTCAATCGCTGTCGTTGTTTCTCCGAAGGTCGATGCCCAGGAATCAAAATGGGTCAAATTCTTCTTTTGAAGTGTCCCGTACTGAAGGTATCGCATAACCGTATAAAGCTCCGTCATGGAGTTCGATACGGGAGTACCGGTTGCAAAGATCACACCACGCCCGCCGGTCAGCTCATCCATATAGCGGCACTTCATAAACATATCCGAAGATTTCTGTGCTTCGGAGGTGGAAAGACCAGCAACATTCCTCATTTTTGTGTACAAAAAGAGGTTTTTGAAAGCGTGGCTTTCATCTACAAACAGCCGATCAACGCCCAGCTGTTCAAAGGTAACAACATCATCCTTTCTGTCAGTAGAGAGCAGTTTATCCAGTCTGGTTTGCAAGGATTTTCTCGTTTTCTCCATCTGTTTGATGGTGAAATTCTCGCCGTTCTGATGTTTGAGTTCTGCAATCGCTCCCTCAATCTCATCAATCTGTTCCCGCAGCTGGCGCTCCTGGCGTTCCGGAGAAAGAGGGATTTTTTCAAACTGACTGTGACCGATAATGACTGCATCATAGTCACCGGTGGCAATTCTCGCACAGAATTTCTTACGGTTTGCCGTTTCAAAATCCTTTTTGGTTGCTACCAGAAGTTTGGCACTGGGATACAGATGAAGAAACTCATTCGCCCACTGCAAGGTCAGATGGTTGGGAACAACAAACAATGCCTTCTGGCTCAGTCCCAGGCGTTTACTTTCCATAGCGGAAGCCGCCATTTCAAAGGTTTTGCCCGCACCAACCTCATGTGCCAACAGGGTATTCCCACCATACAACACATGGGCAATGGCATTTCGCTGGTGTTCCCGAAGGGTTATATCGGGATTCATGCCACCAAATCGGATATGACTGCCATCGTATTCACGAGGTCTGGTGGAGTTAAAAAGTTCGTTGTACTTGGTGGAAAGTGCTTCACGGCGGTGCGGATCTCTCCAAATCCAATCTCGGAACGCATCCTTGATTGCCTGCTGTTTCTGCTGTGCCAGGGTAGTTTCTTTTTTATTGAGGACACGCTTCTGCTTACCATCTGCATCTTCAATCGTATCATAGATACGAATATCTTTCAGATTCAGAGTTTCTTCCAAAATACGGTAGGCGTTGGCACGTTCCGTACCATAGGTCGTGTATGCTGCCACATCATTCTGACTCGGAGAACTCTTTCCGTTGATTCTCCATTCTGCTGTCAGTTCCGAAAATTTGACTTCAATCGTGCGGCGGAGATAATACGGAGTTTCAAAAGTTTCCTGCATGAACTGCTGAATATAATCAGCATCAATCCATGTTGCACCCAAACGCACATCAATTTCAGAAGCATCCAAATCCTTCGGCTGCGCCTTTTCCAGTGCCTGCACATTGATTTCAAAAGAACTGTCTTTCTGTGCAGCCATCTGTGCAATCCTCAGCTTACTTCGTACATCGCCGGAGAGATACTCATCAGCTGTCTGCCAGCCCGAAACAGGGTCATCCGGAGCCATCGGGTCTTTGAAAATCACACCTTGCAGCTCAGTTTTAATGGAATCATATTCGCCGGGAGTCCCCAGCAGTTCTGCCATATAGGGCAAATCCACCTTGCCATGCTCACCAATAGAAATCGCCAGTGCTTCAGACGGTGTATCCACGCTGTTCACTTTACGTTCCGGTTTAATGGTACGCTTAGTGAACATATCCGCTTTGCTCTTGAGATTACCGTCCTCATCCAAGTTTTCCAGTGAACACAGAAGATAATAGCTGGAATCATCAGCAAAAGCCTGACCGTTGGCTCTGTTGTTGATTAACCCATTTTTTGCGGTAAACGTATCATACGCAGTATTCAGCTCTGCCTGTTTTGCCTGAATCATATCATCCGGATAGTCCTCCAGCTGATATTCAATCAGTTCATTCACAATACGGCGAAGTTCCACCATGCCGCTGACACGTTCTTTGGCTTTTGTCATTCAGTTCCACTAACCGCATGACAGAGTTTTCCCGGAAATATACCTCACCGTCTACGACCGTGTAGGAGAAGTTTTTCACGTCTGGGTGGGCAGGAATGGTAATCTGTTCTTTTTTCCTGCCTGTCTGCTTCTTCTGTTAGCTCCGCAGGAGCATAAGTGCCACCGATCCGGGTAACAGCTTCACGAAGAAGGTCAGCCAGTTCCATATCTTCACGGGGACGGACTGTGAGATCATCCTTACCATATTGGGTACTTTCCATAGAAAGTTCTCCCAAAACCATTTCCGGATGCTCTACAAAGTAGCTGTTCATGGTGTAACCGTCCGGTGTAGTATTCAGCTGCACCCAGTCCGGCATGATGTCGATGGGGTGGTCACGCTTTTGCAGAAAGATGATGTCAGATACAACCTCTGTACCGGCGTTTGCCTTAAATGCCGTATTGGGCAGTCTAATGGCTCCCAGGAGTTCTGCTCTCTGTGCCATATATTTTCTGGCATCAGAATTTTTTGAGTCCATCGTAAAACGGCTGGTCACAAATGCAACCACACCGCCCGGACGAACCTGATCGAGCGTTTTTGCGAAAAAATAGTTATGAATAGAGAACCCCAACTTATCATAGGGCTTATCAGAAACCTTATAGTTGCCGAACGGAACGTTGCCGACTGCCAAATCATAAAAATCCCGGCGATCCGTAGTTTCAAAGCCCGCCACCTTGATTTCAGCGTTAGGATAGAGTTTCTGAGCGATACGCCCACTGATGGAGTCCAACTCCACTCCATAGAGATTGCTGTTTCGCATGGCGTCAGGGAGCATCCCGAAAAAGTTACCGATACCCATTGCAGGTTCCAGAATATCTCCTGTTTCAAATCCCATCTGTCCGACCGCATCATAGATGGCACGAATGACAGTAGGACTGGTATAGTGGGCATTCAGGGTACTGGCTCGTGCTGCGGCATATTCTTCCGGAGACAGGGCTGTATAAAGTTCTCTGAACTCCTCAGCCCAGCTTGCCTTGTTTTCATCAAAAGCATCTGCAAGCCCACCCCAACCGACATATTGGGAAAGGATTTCCTGTTCTTCTGGAGTAGCATTTCGCCCATCAAACTCCAATTCTTTTAGGACACGGATTGCATCCATATTGGCTCTGAATTTTGCTTTCGCTCCGCCCTCGCCAAGATGGTCATTTGTGATGTGAAAATTGATTGCTGGAATATCGGGACTTTCCTTTGTTTGAATCGCAGTTTCAATTTTTTGAACCAAGTCCAGAATCTCAGGGTTTTCCCAACCAGCAACTTTTGTGTAGTCCTGGACAAGTTTATCTTCGCCATCTTTACACTGAATCAGATCCAGGCTACCGGGAAATGGAGTTCGTGTGTTCTGCACTCCCAGAGCTTTCATTCTTTCAGATGGAAGGGACTGGTATGCTCTCATTGCGTCCTCGAATGTGCTGTGCTCCTTGAGCTGAAGCGCCCCTCGAACCTGCAAATCTTCTACCACATAGTAATGGTCGATAAAATGTTCCGGCTCAGCTGTGGCAACAGTTTTTTCCGGTTCTTCACCTGAAATAAATCGGGCATTGCGTTCATCCTGTCTTAAAAGACGTTCAAAATTCTCTTTGCTTTCTACCCGATAAATTGGGTACACCATTCCTGGAGGCAGCAACTGTACATCAGTAGTTCCAATGGCAGTGATATTGTATGCTTCTCCTTCCAGAAAAACAGTATCGCCCACCTGATATTCCGGTTCCGGTGTTGCTTCAAATTTAGAGCGTTCATTGTACAGCCACTCCGCAGCTTCTTTTTTCGGAAACCGCCTTTTTGACCTCCTGTAAATAATCATTTGCCTGCCATTCGCTATCAAATTCCTCTGTTACACCATCCTCATCTACATAATAATCGCCTGTTTGGTCATCCCAGATGGCATACGCAATTTTTGAACCACGATCAACATCTATTACAAAAAATCTCTCATAAGGTTCTTCTTCAGCAGCAATGGCTTCCGCATCCCTCATGACCTGTGCAACAAACGGGCTTTCTTCTGCTTCATCCACAGAGGGAGCTTCTTCCTCCAAGCCGATTGCTGGAGTATCTTCTACACGGAAGCCTCTCGGTGGCGGGTCAAGTTCACTGAGAAATTCCTGTGGGATGGTTTTTCCTTGTTCATCCCGGTACAGAACCACAGTGAGCGGAACACCATAGAATGTCTCATCCTCAATTTTTTTTCATAAACCGTTCCGGATCAGTATATTCAATAACTTCACCCGGTCTGCCATTTGTTCCAAGATATTCAATGCGTCCCACTGGCTTCGGCTCGTTTTCTACATCTGGTACACGATCTCGTTGAGCCTCTTTCAGTGCTTCAGGGGAAATATAACGCTCCTGCTTAATCAACGAATCAATGCGATTGGCAACCTGTGTCCAGGATAGCTGCACCTTATCACAGCCGCTTTTGGTGTATCGAATTCCTTTGGCATCGTGATCTTCACCACTGCCAGAAGCACCGGAAAGTGCATGAGAGTGACCGCCTGTCCCATACTCATTTTTCAAAAAATCCGCCTTTTCTTTTGCAGAATGTTCTTCCTGCCAATATTCATAGATACGGACTTTTCCACCGGAGAAACCACTGCCTCCGGACAGGGATTCATTGATTTCATCATCGGTAATGAACTGACGGACAATCGGGGGCATGGTCATACTGCTCTGATATTCTCTGAGCGGCAGATCAAGCTCCTCCAGCCGCTGTGCCAGGCGTTCCAGCTTATGATAATGGAATCGCAGCAAAGAAGAATCCTCATTGTGTGCCTGTAAAAGTTCTGATATTCAGCTTTCAGTCCGGCTCTAAATTGACTGTCATTCAACTTTTGAGCCAGCTCTGCCGTTTCTGCCGGAAATCCCACGCTACGGACTTCCTGTAAAGACGGAAGAAGCCTTGTTCTCTGGCATTATCAGAAAGATCATGATACAAATACCAAAAAGATTCTGCGATCTTTGTTCGCTCATAACCCGGAGCCTCCACCAGCTCTACATTGGTTGCGTACTCGCCATTCTCCAGCAACTTACCGATACGCTCGGCGGCTTCCTGCCAGGATACGATCTGTCTGGACGGTGCAAAACGGGCAGTCTTTCCTCTAGCAAGATGAATACACTGCTCATCAAACCATGCGCTAACCTCATGCCCATCCAATTTAAAGCCATTGCTGCCACGATAGAGTTCAGGCAGACGCTTTGCAATCTCCTCTGTGGATTTTCCTTTCATATATTCCAGTGCCACCATCATTCGGAGATTAGCTTCATTTCCGCCAACAGTGAGCACCTGGTCGATCTGATTTTCAGATAAAGAAAAAGCAGAGAGCGTTTTGCTCTCTGCTTCGTCAATAAAGCTGATTTGTTCTGATTCTGAAAGGAAAAGGTTCAAACTCAGCTGTTGATAAGCTCCGCTGTCACGATTTCCTCTGCCTGTGCTTTCAGGCTGTTCATGTGCTGCACCCATGCCATCTGCTGTGTCGCTTTGTCCGGTGCCGGATTCTTCTCCAGCAGTTCTGTCATCAGCTGCTCCACTCTGCGGTGCGCTGTCTCGTCGATCTCCTGGAGATGCGGGAACAGCTGCTCGCTGAGAATCAGGTCGTTCAGCAACATCGGGTTGTTCTCTTGCAGAAACGCCCTCCGCATTCTGCCGTACTTGCCCAACGGTTTCGTTTCGGTGTTCTTCAGTTCGATGTCCGGAATCCGGTAATCCCCGACCTGTGTGTAAGTCATTTCGTTCATAATCATGGCTCCTTTCCACGGTTTTTGTCTGTTCAAAGGCTTCTATGGCTTTTTCGATTTCTCCAAACATTCGAGAGCTGACTGCATTGACCGCCGTACCCAGAGCATTTACCGTCTGACGGGTATTAAAGTCGAATACATTTTGAAAATCTTCATGCTCAAAATAGTTATCCGGATTCTCGGTAATACGGCTGTACATCGCATAGGAGACACTATTTGCCACTGCGGTCTTAAATGCTACCTCGATGTTATATTCATCATACTCCTCAAGGAAGCTATCTGCAACGATGTCGAGGATCGGCTTTTTGAAATCGTCCCAATACTCTCTGGCAAGGTTGATTGCGATATTTTCCAGCTGATATTCCAGAATTCCCTCTGACGGAACCTGAAAGACACGCTCCATCTCATCCATTACAAAACGGCGGTTTTCATCGGTCACTCTCCACGGTGTAATAGCTGGGGAAGAACGACGCACACCTGTGTCAGCCACATCAAAGACATACCGCAGGTACGGTTTATCCTGGTTCATCACAAAAAGGGCAATACCAGTGGAACCCCTTTTCACATAGCGTCGATACTGCTCTGTGTTCCATTCCTCATAAGGTTTGCACAGGGTAGCATTGGGACGCTGTGCATAAATCATCACCTGTTCCGGATAGGTGAAATCATAGTTTCGAGCCATCGTCGCCAGAAAAGAAGTCCAGTTCTCTCGGTTGGCAGTGATTCTATGGATTGTCTCTCTTGCCACACCGGAATAATACCTCTCTTTCGGATTCATTGTTTCCCTCCAATCTTCATAAATCCAGAGAAAGATTCAGCTTTTCAAAGGTTTCATCATCCATATCCGATAATTTCTGCAAAACAGAATTGGTCAAATCCAAAAGTTCTGTTTCATCCTCCTCAAGCTGTTCTTTCATTTGCTGCAATGCTCCATACAGCCCCATTCTGGTTCCCGGACTGTATAAGAGTATCAGCATTTTTTCATCAATGGTTAAATCCATCATTCCATCTCCCTCTCTGAGTGAGCTTTGGGCGGTTTATGGGGACTATCCAGAACAGGCTGTTCTTTCAGCTGTGCCAGGACAGAAGAACGTTCTTCCGTGGCAGGTGCTTTACCATTATTGATAACGCCATCCAGCATCCCATAATCGTCCTCCATCGCCATCTCTGCATTTTTCAGGTAGTTCTCCGGCTTCATAAAGCCCTGAAGCTCCTGAAAGCCGATAGAATCCACATAGTGAAAAGATACCACAGCATCGGTTTTCAGTGCCACGATGTCGCTAACGGACAGGCTGTGTCCCCGGAAATCCTCTGGACGATCCACATTAAACTTCGTGTACAGTCCTTCCAACATGGCAGTCTGGTCAGTATAAGAGGAGAGCGGAGCAATATAGACCACATCATAATGGTCGATGTCCGGCTCTTTTCCCTGACGTTTCAGGGCTTCATAGGATTCAAAGCGTTCATAAACTGTTTCGTCTGTACGGCGCAGCTGCAAAATCGCATACGCATCCGTGGTGCTGTCCAAAAACGCTTGCAGCTTTTCCTCATTACCGAGATTGCCATCGACTTCATTCCAACGTTCAATCTTTTCCTGTGACATAGATTATCCTCCTTATCTTTCGGGTTCCTTGAAGCTGTGCGACATTTTAGATGGTACTGTCTGTCCCGAAATCTGTTTTAACTGATCAATTACGGATTCTTTAGGTCGAGAAACCGCCTTATCCAACTCATTCTTTAACTGTGTTGCTGCCTGTACCACAGAAATTTCATCCGAATCTTCAATAACCTGTTCTAAAAAATCTCGGTACGGAGCAGCGTTTCCATTTGTGAGATCATGATAAATCTCAACAATGTTGCTCTTTTTATCATCAACTCTGTCAGCATATTCATAGTGATCGTACTCATCAGAGAACTGGTCAATTTGTTTTGCCAGGTCAAGCAAAGAAGCATTTACAGCTTCAACAGCCTCCACTTTTTCCATGATTTCTTCATATACTTGTACTCGCAGTTCTCTCATCTGAAGTCCAAATCCAGCCAGAATTTCAGCTCGTGCTTCCAGCATAGACAGCTCTGGATTGTCCAACTGACCGCCATCAATCTCATGAAATTCTTTATCAAAGAGCGTATAGTCATAACTATCTTCACAGGTCTGGATTGCAAGATACTGATCTCGCCCAACCTGCCATGCAGCTTTATCACCCATGATTTCCGGCTCCGCCTGACAATAGCTTCCGTTACGCTCCAGGAGTTCTGCAAACTGGCAGATATGGAACACATTGTTTCCAATCTGTGTATGGTACTCATCAATAAACTTGCAGGGCTTAATGACTACCGAATCATCGGAGTAGTGTACCTGAATCGTTCCGCCATCCGGGATGCGAAACAAATCTCTGTAATGGCTGTCAATGAACCGAATGTCCTTGCCATCCGGATTAAACTCATTCATCATTTACTGTTTCCTCCGTTCTCAAAATTCATATTAAACTGCGGTTTACATTCCTCCGTTACTGTCATCACAACGGTTGCATCGTACATTCTGCCGGTCTTAGCAGATTTACATCCTTTGAGCTTAACCTCTCCATTGGACAGGAGCTTTTTGTGCCACCGCTGATGTCAGGCTTTTTCCGATGCTCTCGAAGTAACGGCTGTTTTTCCATAGGGCGAAATGGCATTCTCTTTTGGAACAGAAAAATCCTTTCTGCCGTTCTATGACGGAGCTGCCACAGACAGGGCAAACACCCACCGTCTTCACTTCCTTTGCCATAAGCACATCTGACCCTTTTACCTTTTCATAGGTCTGCACCAGCGCAGAAATCATATCCTGAATTTCTTTCAGAAAAGCATTGCTGTCATATTCTCCACGCTCAATCATGAGCAGCTTTTCTTCCCAGTCAGCGGTCATGGATGGAGATTGAATCTGTTCCGGCATCACGGTTACAAGTGCGGTTCCTTTATGGGTGGAAATCAGGTGCTTGGTTTTCTTATCACCTTTACGTTCCAAAAAGCCGATTCGTACCAGCTTTTCAATCGTGGCAGCACGAGTTGCCGGTGTCCCCAGTCCCTTACGCTCCGCATCTTCCGGCATTTCATCTGCACCGGCAGTTTCCATACTTTGCAGAAGAGTGTCCTCTGTAAAATGCTTGGGCGGTGATGTTTTTCCTTCTTTTACCTCAGCGGAATGAACACTCAAGCCCTCACCAATTGTAAGAGAAGGAAGCTGCTTTTCACTCTCTTTATCCTTATCAGCAGGTTTTCCAGAGAAATTTTTCCATCCAGGCTGTACCGTTGTTTTGCCCTTAGCAGAAAAAACATAATTTCCATCCGAAAGTTCAATCACGCTTTCGTTGTACCGGAAAGGCTCTCCGACTGCACAAAACAGGCGGGTGGCAACCAGTCGAAGAATCGCCTGTTCGCCTTTAGGCAGTTCCTCCAGACTGAATTTCAGAGTTTCTTTGGTGGGGATAATTGCGTGGTGGTCAGAAACTTTCTTATCGTTGATTACCTGCGCCGCATGAACCGGAACGTTTTTCACATCCTCCACAGGGAAAATGTTGAAAAGCGACTTTATCAATTCCGGAAGCATATCCTCCATGTCACTTGTCAGATAACGACTGTCAGTACGGGGATAAGTGACCAGCTTTTTTTCGTATAGACTCTGGGTATAGTCCAGTGTCTGCTGTGCAGTGAATCCCAACACCCGGTTTGCATCCTCTGCAAAGAAGTCAGATCATACAAGGCAGGTGGCTTTTCGGATTTTTTCCTTATTTTCTGCCTTTGTGACAGTCAGAACCGAACCAACACACTTCCGGGCAACTTCATCCGCAAGAACTTTTTGCTTCATCCTCTCGCCAGACGCAGTGAAGTCCTGAAAAGCCAGTTCTACTGTATAAAAAGGCTCCGGTCTGAAAGCTGAGATTGCGGCTTCACGCATCACAACCATTGCCAGAGTGGGCGTCATAACTCGCCCCACATTCAACGTCTGTCCATAAAGGGTAGAGAAAAGCCGGGTAGCGTTAATTCCAACCAACCAGTCGGCTCGCTCCCGGCATAACGCCGCTTTATACAAAGCATCATATTCTGTTGACGGTTTCAGCTGCTCAAATCCCTCTCTGATAGCAGAATCCTCCATAGAGGAAATCCAGAGCCTTTCAAAGGGTTTTCGACATCCAGCCTGCTGATATATCAAGCGAAAGATCAATTCTCCCTCACGTCCGGCATCTGTCGCACACACAAGGCTCTCTACATCTTTTCTTGCCATCAGTTTTTTGATAATTCCAAACTGCTTTTTGGTGCTGGCAGACACCTGATACTTCCACTGATCCGGAAAAATAGGGAGGTCTGCATACGCCCATTTATTATATTTCTCGTCATAGGCTTCCGGCTGTGACAGCTCCACCAAATGCCCCACACACCAGCCGACCACATATCCGTTTCCCTCTAAGTAGCCATCCTCACGTTTTGTCGCACCCAGTACCTTTGCGATGCTTTGTGCCACTGATGGCTTCTCAGCCAATACTAATTTCATTTGCATCTGCTCCTTTCTGGAAAATAAAAAAAAGCAGCCATACACCGAAATGTACAACTGCTATGTAATAATAGAAAATAAATCATTCTATGCTATTTATAAGTCCTTTAGATGGAATTGATGCTTTTTAAAAGCATTTCTAATAGTTCTTGCTTGATTTTCCCCTTGTTGTGCTATTTTATTAATTATACTTTGGCTGTTTTTTAATTCTCTAGTAGAAATTGATATTTTGACCGCAGTCCCTTGAAAATGAGTTTTTCCCATACGAATTTCTTTATCATGTTGTAACCATATATAATTCTCTCCACTTGCCAAGCAAAACGTTCCTTTTAGTTCTTTGCAAATTTGACTTACCATATATAAGCCGAAACCAGAGTTAGACCAAGTATCATCGGATTTGTTTTTCTTAGACGGTTGAAAAGCTTGTGAAATACCGGCTCGTATAGCGCACTGCAATGCATCTTCATCCGTTTTAATATATTCTTTATGGACTAAATTTTTTCTCAAGCTCTCTTTAATCCCTATTCCTTCATCCAAAATAGCTATTTCAGCACTATTGTCATTCCAGTATTGCCCACATATCCACGCTATATTACTGTTAGAATGCTCTGGTATATTTCTCAAAATTTCACGTATTAAATACGTCAATAATGCGTGAATTTCCTTATTTTCTCGACTTAATATCCGAGATAACGCAGATGCTTTTTTTTCAATAGCATCTCCCATTTCTATAAAATTTCCTGATTCAATTTCATTTCTATGAAGTTGGTGTAAATCTATTTTTGTAATTGGAATATAATTGCTATTTCCAGATGCTTCACCTGGTTCTTTTCCTATTCGAATACTTTCAGAAATAGTTTTAAAAAAAGCCATATGAGATGCATATGAAATGGCATCTTTATTTTGGGCAATTATATTAAAAGGGAATTCCGAATATGTTTTACGAAATTGTTTAATTGCTGTTGCAGCATATAGCATTCCAAATGGACTAGCCCAATTAAAATCAGCGTCGAAAGTGAATTGTTCTGTAACATTCATTTCAGATAACTCACGTGCTATTTCTAAAGAGTCTATAGACTGTAAATTCTTTATTTTGTATTCCATTTTCCCACATCCTTAGATATAATATTCGTTTTATATTATAACATAGTTTTTGTTTGTTCAAAAGATAAGTATCTCTATGTAAGACAGCCCGAAGGCTGTCCGCCGATAGTCATTTATACCGGCTCGTTGGTATCTTCCTCATCCAAATAATCCGCATCATCCTCATCGGAAGGCTGGTCATCGGATTCCTCATAACCATAATCTTCCTCATCGACATAATCGGCATCCGGATCAGGCTTTTCCTGGGCTTTTTCAGCTTTCTTACCCTTGAGCTTTTTGAAAGCATAGAAGCCGCCGCCACCAGCAAGCAGGAGAATTGTCAAAATAGCAGGAAGGACATTGGGTTTCTTTTCCGGCTCCGGCTCTGACTCTTGAACTTCAGTGTCAGACTCAGGTTTAGTTTCTGGCTCAGGAGTCGGCGTCGTTTCCTCTACAGGTTTCAGCTGTTCCAGTTCTCCTTCATCCATCAATTTCATCAGATCAGCTTCGTCTACCTGGTTCAGGAAGTGAACCGTTTCTTTACCTTCATCATCACGGTCGATAATGAGATAGAAATAATTGCCGGTTTTCGTTACAACAGTGATGAACTGTTTCCCCTCAGAAGGATGTTTCCCCTCATCATCCACCAGTGTCATATTGCCATCCGGAGTAAGCGGCTCCATCGGCTCACTGGTTTCCGGTACGGTTTCTTCTGTCTGCTCCTGCGTAGTTTCAGCAGGAGCCTCAGAAGCATAGGCAAATGCCGTTGTGGAAAACATCCCGATGCTCAAAAGCAGCGCCATACAGGTAGCGCCCAGATATTTAATTTTCATGTGTAGTTTCCTCCTCTGTTACAGATTGAATCGTTTCCGGTTTCGGTGCGGAATCTTCCGCAAACATTTTAAGAAGTTCGGAAAGCTGGTCGGGGGTCAGGTTCGCAGCGTGTACCATCTCGTGAATCTCGGAGTTTTCCTCCTCACGGTATCTGCGCTCCAAATCCTTTACTCTGGAATCCCATTCCGCTTTCTTTTTTCGTGCCTTTGCAAGTTCAGCACCAAGCCTTTCTAATTTTGCGCCCATAGTTCTCCTTTCCGGCAGCTTAAGGATTCTGCCAAAGCAGTAAAAGTGCTGCTGCCAATAATTTGTTTGGATGGAAGCGTAGGAAATCGGATCACCGCAGTGAATCATCATCCCATTGCCCACATAAATTCCCACATGAGAAGCGCCCGATGTGTTGTAGGTTCCTTGGAAGAAAATCAGATCTCCTGGTTTCGCTTCGGAAGGTGGGATAATATCACAGAGATTTTTAAGCCCGTTCGCAGTTTGTCTGCCGACACTCCAGCCATTGCCGCAGTTATTGATAACCCAGCTGACGAATCCGGAACAGTCAAAGCTGGTAGAAGGGGAAGAACCACCCCAGACATACGGATAACCGAGATATTTTTCGGCTTCCCGTATCATGTTGGCAAAGGCAGTATCCGTCAGTGCTTCACCTGGAATATCATAGTCGGTGTATTCACCACCTCCTCCAGGGGCAGAGGAAACATCTTCACCAAACAAATAGGAGCGATTTCCCAAGGTTTCCAGCAGCACTTCGTATCGCTCAAGCTGATCTGCGCTCAATCCGGATGAACGAATCACATTACCCAGACCATAATTTCGCAAAGTGACATTGAGAATATAATATTCATATTCGACTTCCACCTCATATTCATATTCTTCTTCCCAAGTCTCTCCGGTTTCCGGATCAGTGTGCGTTCGAGTGCCGGTTCTGGTTTCTGTTCTTGTTCGGATTTCCACTTCTTCTTCCAGAATCAGTTCATACTGCTGTTCAAAAAGCTGTTGCAAAGTTGCCTGCACTTCTTCACGGGTATAATCCTCAAAGACAACCGTCAAATAAGATGCCAGCTCATAGGGGTTGTGTCCGATTTCATCGAGAGCATAACGGTATTCGTCATATCCCGGATGGGTGGACTCAATATTGTCTACCTGACTTCGCAAATCATTTTCCAAAGCCGTATAATCTTCATCTGTCCCCAGAATGTCCTCATCTTCCGCAGTAAAGGAGGTTCCCAATACTACCTGCGTACCGCCCTGGAACATGGTGGAGCAGGAGGAAAACATTCCGGATATGACCATGAATAACAATCCTATTGCCAGAACCCAGAGCAATGCTGTCTTGTGTGATACACAAAAATCGGTAATCTTCTGTGTCAGACTTTTTGCTCCTTTTGCAGTCTTTTCTGCACCCTTTGCCGTAGCCTTTCCGCCTTTTCCGGCTCGTGCTGCGGCATATTCTTTCTTGATGTTATGCTTTTGCTGCCATCGTGAAAGAGGATTGGAAGAAGCATTGGGATTGTCCTTTTTGAACTTTTCAAAAAGTGCATTCACATTTGCCTTATCTGATTTGCTCACCAGCTTTTCTGCCTTGTCATAGGCTTTCAGCTTATGACTGTAAACCGCATGATCGGCAACATGGTAAGCAGTTTCCGCACCAAGCTCTGTCTGATGGGCTGTCTGAACGCCCACATTATCATCTTCATATCGAGAGATAGATTTGTGGACATTCGCAGACAGGGTATCTACCGGCGCATGAGTTGCCGTTCGTTTGATACCGGAAGGCTTTGGGGGAATATCATCTGCCTTTGCCTTGCCAAAACGAAGTTTTGCAGTTCTGCTAGCGGAAACATCAGCTTCCTGCCGCAGCTTGCGGTGTTTCTTTGGAGTGATTTTATCCACTGCCTTTTCTGCCTTCGCTGCGGCTTTTTCTGCTTTCCCAGCAGCCTTTTTTACCGCATCGCTGGACAAATCATCCTCAGTAAAACGGAGTCGGGTAGGTCTTTTCGCCATCTATTACCCCTCCTTTTCTTTGGATACCTCAGACAATTTGGTGGTCATAATACGGTACAGCTCAATATCCTTCGGGAACCGGTCAACAAACGGAAGAATCACGTTGCCATAAAACAAAAGTCCTTCGCCCTCACCGGAGTTTGTGACATAGGAGAGCTGATGGGGAGAGATATTCAGGCGCTGAGCCAGAATGGTTCTGTCCTCGCTTGCCTGGTTGAGCATATAGATGAAGTCCGAATTTTCCAGGATGTTGGCAATCTCCGGACTGCGAAGCAGGTCTTTTACGTTCTGGGTGATTCCGGTCGGAATACCGCCCCATTTACGGAATCGCTTCCAAATTTCAATGGAATAGGTTGCTGTCTGTTCCTCTTTGAGCAGCAAGTGGAACTCGTCGATATAGTATCGAGTAGATTTTCCTGCATTACGGTTTTGGGTGACACGTCCCCAGACCTGATCCTGTACAACCAGCATACCGATTTTCTTGAGTTGGTTTCCCAACTCTTTAATGTCATAGCACACCAGACGGTTCTGAATATCTACATTGGTTCGGTGATTGAACACCTTCAGAGAACCTTTAACATAGATTTCCAAGGCAGTCGCAACATGGTGTGCTTCTTTTTCTTCCTGTTTCAGAAGGGCATTGTACAAGTCCTCCAGAATAGGCATATTTTCCGGTTTGGGATCATCAAAATACCGCTGATAAATTTGATGCACACAGCGGTCAATAACTGTCTTTTCGACCGGCTGCAATCCGTCCTTACTGCCTACAATCAGTTCACAGAGGGACAGGATAAAATCAGCTTTCAATGCCACCGGATTATCATCCTCTGAATAATTGATGTTAATATCCATCGGATTGATATAGTTGGTGCTGGAAGAACTGATTTTCACGACCTGTCCATGGAACTTGTGAACCAGGGCAGTATATTCCGCTTCGGGATCACAGATAATGACATCATCGTCCGTTACCAGGAAGGCATTGGTGATTTCTCGTTTTGCACTGAAGGACTTACCGGAACCGGGAGTACCCAGAATCAGTCCGTTTGGATTTTTGAGTTTCTTTCTGTCCACCATAATCAGGTTGTTAGACAGTGCGTTCAGACCATAATAGAGCGTTTCGCCGCCGCTCTGAAACAGTTCCTGTGTGGTAAACGGCACAAAAATAGCCGTAGAACTGGTAGTCAGTCCACGGCGAATCTCTATCAGATTCTGCGCCAGGGGCAGGCTGCTCATCAGTCCCTGCTCCTGCTGAAAATCCAGGCGTCGCAGATTGCAGTTGTGCTTCTGAGCGATACTCTGTGCCTGAAACACGTTGTTTTCCAGCTCCTGCTCAGTACGTCCGGTATTCATAATGAGGAACGTGACCATGAACATACGCTCATTCTGGCTTTGCAGCTCCTTCAGCAGTGCCTTGGCATCCCTTCCATAGGTAGCAAGGTCACTCGGAATGATGTCCATATCATAACCGGCCCTGACTGCCTTTTTCTGCTCCTCAATCTTGCTTCGGTCAAGCTCCGTGATGGTGCGCTTGATGGTTTTGATAGCAGAGGTCTGGTCTACCGACTTGATATGCATGGTCACAATCTGGCTGGATTCCATATCCAGAAAATCTGCCAGCATCCGGTCGCTGAGATCGGATGCAGTAATAGACAGAAAGGACATGGAGCCATACAGACTGCCCATCTGAAAAGTGCGGTTTCCTTTGAACGCAAAGGCGGTAGGGGCAATGAAGTCCTTTACGGAAAGCCCGGATTCCACCAGCCACTTCCAGTCAAAGAAAAACTTATCGTCGTCTCCCATGTGGAACATAGCGTGCATCAGGCGCAGCCGCTCTTTTGCCATCCATCGGAGTTGCAATGACACCCAAGCGACGGAAATTATTGAGAAGGTCATTTTCAATATGAGCCAGTCTCGGTTTTGCCTGACGCATGGACTCTGCCTCGATACCGAAGGTCAGATATTTTGTTTTGGTCAAGCCATTATTTCCCTGAGCAAGCTGCTTCTTCAGCATCTGGCTGTACTCCGCACGAACAGGATTGAACTCGTCCTTTTTTGAATGGGATACGGACACTTTTTTCAAAGCTCTCCGCATCAGTCCCCATGTTCATAAAGGACAACTCAAAGTGAATGGAACTGTCAAAGAAATTCAGGAAGCTGCACCATTCATCAAAAATGGCAGTTTTGTCCTCCTGCTGTGCCAGCTGGTAGTTGATGTCCTGGAACTGAATGGTTTTGGTGTAATAACTGTCTGTCACACGACAAATCCCATCCGGGAACATTCTCTGAAACGGGATAGACTGCTGGGCAGTCTGCGGAACACCATTATCCTTTTTTGCTCGTTCGACAACAGCTTTAATTTCTCTCTGCTGTTTCCGATTGAGATGGGCGGGCATTTTTATTTCTCTTGCCGGGTTTTTCTTCTGGAAAAACAATGCGTTCTACCTCCTTTTTCGAGTTGGTACTGACGAAGCAGTACGTCATAGTAGTTGTCAGTCTGATATGGTCGGATTTTGGGGCGAACAAACTTCGCCTGAATAAAGTGGTGTGCGATAACCTCAAGCGGCTGCCCGTCTTTTTCGTACATTGCCAGGAAGAACAATGGAAGCATGACGATAATCATGCCCAATGCTGCCAGACTGACATTGCCAAAAGATTTGAGCAAAAAGAAAAGCGGCACTCCGATGAGCGCCGCTGCCCCAAAGCAAATGAGCTGCCGTTTTGTCAGGTTAAAGAACACCTTGGATTTTACCCTCGTCAGATCACGAGGGACAGGGATATATGCTGCCAAACAAACACCTCCTCTCTGTTAGTGTGCATTGAATACGCTCTTTGCAAGCGTACCTGTCTTAAACAGGGTAAAGCAGAGCAATACGGTGTAGCCCATGATACCCCAAATATCCGCAATAATATCATCTGTAAATGCAAGGGACTGTACCAGTACCGCATAAATGCCAACACAGATGATGATTAAAAAGCCCTGAAAACCGAGAGCAAACAAAGAACGCAGATAGTTCTGTCCGATCTGATTTTGTTCACGGTTTGCAAAAGTTGAGAACGGAATGGGTGCAAGGCTCACCATTAAATAGATTTCAATCATTCTGCCATAAACAATGACAAAAATGATAATGGCAAGGGCAGACATCGTGATCTGCACAACAAAAGATTGTAGCAACAAGCCAATCAGCGGACCTAAGTCCATTCCTTGAGTGTTTCTTCCAACGCTTCCAGTCCAGAAGCATCTATGGCGGTATTACCGGCGATAATACCGCCGCTTGCATTTACAACGTGTTGTGCCACATCGAAAACTGCCATTGTGATATTAAATGTGTTGGTGATGAGCATGACCGCAACAAAGGTCTTGAAAACCCATTTGAAGAAAATCCAGGTTTCAAAATTAGCAAGATTGTTGTGGTCGATTATCAGCTGAATCAGCTCATAGCAGGCTATGAATGTGAGAATCAACCCTGCAATGGGAATTATCACTGATTCGGAGATGTTGCGAACCATAGCAAAAATTTCCGGCGAGAAACTCGCCGGAGTTCTGCCCACGGAGGTTGCTATCTCGCCAACCTGATTGTTGACGGACTCAAACATCCCCGACAGATTCCCCATAATGGCACTGATGAGCATTTCTTTCAGCCAGTCTGTGATCTGTTGGAGTATGAAGTCCAAAGGCGATTACCTCCTTTTTCTGTTTAGCCAAACAATCCGGAAAGCAGCGGAACCAGTGTGGTTCCGATCAGAGCAACACCGCCGCCTGCCATCAACTGTTTCATACCCTGGGACTTTGCTCCCGGATTGTCGTTACCATAGCCCTCAAGCAGGTTGACTGCGCCCCAGATGCCAAGACCGGCACCGAGTGCAATGACCAAAGTCTGAAGAACACCAACTGCGGAAGTAAAAAAAGCCATACGTTTTCCTCCTTGTTATCTCGATAATGATTCATCTTTTAATTGCTTATTTTCATTTGATAGCTGCGAAAGGCGGTGGACAATTTTCCGAATATCCGGATTGCGTTCTGCACAAATCGTTGTTTTTTCTTCCGGGTCACCAGAAAGAATCGTATCCATCAGGTATTCTACATAATCCTTTTGATGAATTGCTTCTACATATCTGGGATCAATCTCCTGTTCCGGACTTTCAGGCGAATATATTTCCAACCACTCTTGCAGCTGACGGTGATAGCGAACCAGCACACCAAAAGTGTACCGTTCCCGCTGTTTTTGAATTTGAGCAGCTGTGGCTGTTCTTTTGGCAGAACATACGGAACATGATTGTCATACTGAAGCCCGAAATCTGCGGCAATCTTTTCTGCTGCATCCTTATTGCTGATTTGAAACAATCGGGCAACAAAGTCAATCACATCGCCTGTTGCACCGCATCCAAAGCAGTAATAATACTCGTCGTTCAGCTTCAAACTGGGAGATTGGTCGGAGTGGAATGGGCATTTTGCCATCCCACTCCGATTTACCTCAATCCCATAATGTTCTGCGGCTGCTATTGTGGTAACAGATTGCTTTACCACTTCAAATAAAGACTGTGCCATTGACCACCCCCTCCTAACTTGTGAACGTTCTGTCTCTTAACCGAACAGTCCGGAGAGCAGCGGCACCAGGGTGGTGCCGATCAGGGCTACACCGCCGCCAGCCATGAGCTGCTTCATGCCCTGGGACTTTGCGCCGGGGTTATCGTTGCCGTAGCCCTCAAGCAGGTTGATTGCTCCCCAGATACCGAGACCTGCGCCCAGAGCAATAACGAGAGTTTGAAGAACGGTTACTGCGCTGTTGAAGAATGCCATACGTTTTTCCTCCTTGTGATAAAAATAGGTTGATGAAATTCCCAGCCCTTCGGCATGTGCACCTGCCGAAAGTCTGAGGATATGAAAATAGCCAGGTAACCGAATAACAGTCACCTGGCTATGTAAGGGCGGCAAATGCCGCCTTCTGAAATTGATTATGTGTTTTGATCAAGAATTGCATCGGCAATGGACTCCAGAGCCTCCGGTACAGAATTGAAAACACCCTCCTTGACTGCACACCCCACATTGTCCAGCAAAAACTCCAGTGCATCATTAATCGCTTCCGCAATCATCGCCAGTGCCTTGATTTTCTCCAGCTCTAACAGTTCAGGAACACCAAAGTCCATTCCCAACTCCTTCTGGTAGCACATAAGCGTATATGCCAGTTCATCGGGAACAAGTTCCTTTTCAAACCTGTCTTTTCTGTCACTTCCGTAAAGACGCCATTCAGCCATTTTCAAATTCCTCCATATTGATAGATTCATATAGTCACCTATATGTAAACAGGCGGCTTTCGCCACCTGTCGGATTTCCTCCAATAATTAAGAAAACAGGTTCGCAAGCAGCGGAACCAGTGTAGTTCCGATCAGAGCAACACCGCCGCCTGCCATCAACTGTTTCATACCTTGGGATTTTGCTCCCGGATTGTCATTGCCGTAACCCTCAAGCAGGTTAATTGCGCCCCAGATACCCAGACCAGCACCAAGAGCGATGACCAGCACCTTCAAAACGTCAACTGCGGAACCGAAAAATGCCATATACTTATCCTCCTAAATCTTGAATTATGAATTTTGAGTACAAAAAAGCCCTCCACAGACCGCTGTTGCGGTTGGAGGGATAAGATTACAGATGTTACACCATGAATTTTTACACAGTCATATATATCACCACCACCTTCCAATTTCTTTGTGCAGATATTACACCTCACTCTTGGCAAACTCCCGATACACTTTTTTCGTTCCTTGCTCGAAAAGCTCCTACAGCACCAGTCGCAGCTAAATCGGGATAAGTCGCCTGTACTTTTTGCCTGCTGCGCCTAACCGTTTCAAATGCTGGAAAACCTTTCTGTTCCAGTTTCATCAGGAAATCAGGCACAGAGAGGCGATACAGATCAATTCCTTTTTCTGCGGAATAGTATCGAAGAATTTCCAGATAGAGCACATTATCGCTGTTTCTGGCATCAATATCATCTTCAAGAATCTGTTTAACCAGTGCAGACACAGTTTTCAAATCGTTCATCCGCTCAGCTCCTTTCTGCTTATGGTCAATCCGCATCCACTACGACAAATTCATCATCTGCTTTTAGGCGTAAGCGATGGCTGAGAAATTCTTCGATCTTGAATTCATTTCTTTTGTCATAGTCTGCGGTTAATTTGAAGTTCGGATGTTGCGTGAGATCATATTTGTCCGACAAAAATGGTCGCACACCACGCAACTGCAAGATGCACTTGCTGCCATCGAGTACCGCAAGTTCATCCACGGAAGCAAGGTCTTTACCGAGCTTTTGATAATTCATTCCGTAAGACGGACTGTTACCTCTTGTGTTTGATGTGTTAAACGTATCAATGGTTTCTTTCCCAAGCGCCTGATTCAGCTCTTTCAGAGTAGTAGGTTCAGAGCCACCAAGAAAGATACGGGAATCCATGTTGCCAATGATGGTATCCGCATTGTCCTTATAGATTGCTTTCAGCTGAGATTGTGCCTGTAATACCAGACAAGCGGAAATTTCACGACTTCGGATTGTGGCAACCAGTTTTTCCAGATTGGGAATCTGCCCGATATTGGCAGCTTCATCAATCAGACAACGCACATGAACCGGCAGTCTGCCGCCGTACACATCATCTGCTTTCTCGCACAACAGGTTAAAAAGTTGGGTGTAAATCATGGAGATCAGGAAATTAAAGGTACTGTCCGTATCTGACATGATGAGAAATAGGGCAGTCTTTTTATCACCCAAAGTGTCCAGCTGCAACTCGTCATAGGCAGTCACATCCCTGACCTCCTGAATATCAAAAGGAGCCAGACGAGCGCCGCAGGAAATCAAAATACTTTTAGCGGTCTTGCCGGCAGCCAGCTTGTATTTTTTATACTGACGGACTGCAAAGTGATTCGGCTTTTTCTTTTCCAGGGCTTCAAACATCAGATCCACCGGGTTCTGGAACTCCTCATCATCTTCCCGCACCTCCATTGCGTTCAGGAACTCAATCAGGGTGGAGAAATTCTGTTCCTCAACCGGAGCTTCATAGTGGATATATCCGATCAAGGCACAGTAGAGCAGCGTTTCCGCCTTTGTCCAAAACTCATCCCCGGCTTTTCCATCTCCTTTTGTATTGGCGATCAGTGTAGTCACCAATTTCAAAATATCTTTTTCCGAGTGGATATACGCCATCGGGTTATAGTGCATCGACTTTTTGAAGTTGATAGTATTGAAAATCTTGATGTTGTAGTTGTTCTTCAGGGCATTGCCACATTCGATGACGATACTGCCTTTCGGGTCTGTAACTACATACGAACTGTGCATCTGAAGCAGGTTCGGTTTGAGCCAAAATCTTGTCTTACCTGAACCGGAACCGCCAACAATCAAAACATTTTTATTTCTGGCATTGGCAGGATTTTTCGGACGGTTACTCATCATCAATCGTTCTGTTTTTGTGAGAATCACATTGTCCTCAAACTTTGGAGCCATAAAAGGTTCAATATCTTTGGCGGTTCCCCAACGTGCAGAACCATACTCAACATTGTGGCGGTACTTTTTTGCATTTTTTCCTCGCAGATATACTGCAAGCCGTAAACTGGCACCGCAGACAATACCAATGAGCAAATCAAGTGGGTAAAAGCTCGGCAGAGGATTCCCGAATGCAACAGAGAGCGTAGAAAAAAGGCTGAGGAGTTTTGCAGAACTGTCTGCACCCTCAGCCATACGCCATGCTTCTCCGATATTTGTTGCAATCAATCCCACAATGATATATGGGATATTCAGAATCAGGAGCTTTTTGATTTTTCTTGTATCTATCATAAATCACGCTCCTGTTTCTTTTCACGAATCTTCTTGGGCAGCGACGCCACCAGATTCTTAAATTTACTGAGTTGTGCCAGCACACTCGGCTTTTTATCCTTGGTCATGTCCTTGCCTGATGCTCTTTGCAGATTGCATCCAAAGCATCCGAATCCTTTGCACGAACAAACACAAAATAGCGGGGAGGATCAACTGTTTTATCCTTTCTTACAGCAAAATCCACGCCGTATTTTTTGGCAAGACGTTCAAAGTCTTTGATGCCTTCTTTTTCAATTTCTGCATTGGCAGCCCCCTGGTTCTGTCCTAACAGCTTTTTGACCGATTGTTTGCCGTGAACAGCTGGATCTCTACCTTTTCGGGCTTTCACCTTTTCACGGTGCTGCAAATATTTGCGGATACCCGCAATAATCGTCCGCACTGTCAACCGAGAAGTGCTGATTGCCAAATTGACTGTTCTGTTTTCTACTTCTTCCTGCAATTCTTATCACCTCCTCATAATGAGAATTCCAGCATCAACGAACCTGTTCCTTATGCTCATAATGCAAATTGCCATTTCTGACATTGGCATGACTGATAATTTTAATCTGACCTTTTTGCTGACTCTCCAAAGCCTTCTCATAACCGGTCTGGGAAAGATACAGCCTGGTTCGCTCGCCTTTCCAACCCACAGGCGAATCATTCGTGAGAACATCAAAAATAATCATGTGCCTGGTATCATCGGCAAATCGCTGCAAGTCCATATAAGAATGTCCATGATATTCTTTGGCACCTGCCTTTATTCGCATTTCTTCCATTAACTCTCCAACTGTTTTCCCCGGCATCTCATACCTCCTTAAAGAACATCCCTGTCAGGACTGCTTTTTTGCGGAATGGCTTCTGATTTCAGAGGGGCATCCGCAGCTTTCACCTTGTCATCCGGCAAGGGAAGTGCCATAATACTGCGCCCCATACGGACAAACATTTCCGGCTGATGGAACTCTTTTTCAAATTTCTCCATTAGTTGAGGAGAGAGGGAAGCAAAGTTCTCCTCACCCAAACCGACAACCAGAAAATCACCGGCGACAATGTCATAAATCTGCCCATCATTATCCCGTAAAGCCCGGTTCAGTTCGCTGCCATTCAGCTTTCCTTCGTCATTAACGATCAATGCCACCGGTTCATTGTAGGGATAGACCGCTTCTATATCGCCGCCAACAGCTTTCTGCAAATCTTCCAGCTCGCCGCCTATCTGAACCGCCTGGGGATACATTCCCGGCTTGACGAGCAAAACATCCAGCTGTTCTTTCTGTTCCTGCACAATTTCACGTTCAGCTTTTGCCGAAAAATCCACACCGGTAAAATTTTCAGAATCGAGGATATGTTCGGAATTGTAATATTCCTCCTCAACTTTTGCTTGTGCAGCTTCCATTGATTCTGCTTTTACAGTTACCGTCTTTTCGGGTTTCGGTGATTTTGATGTCATATTCTTTCAAATACATCTACCTCCGTTTCTTTCGGATATAACAAAAGCGACTATCCACAAGCCTTACAGCTCATAAATAGTCGCTTCGTTTTCCCACTGGGGAATACACATTTCTTCCAGTTCCTCGGTCAGACTTTCCGGTGTAAAGAACAGGTCGTCTCTGTCCTTCAGCAGTTTCACAATCGAGCGATACTCCGTAGCATAGTAGAAGTCACCGGACTTGATGACCATGCTGACGTTGTGTACCAGAGCAAAACTCATATCTTCCAGCAGCCACAGCTCCCGATTATAGGAAGTATCGGTCATGTCGTAAATGCCGATTTCCATATCCGAATAAATCAGACAAGCTCTCTGCATGAACAGTTCCTTGCCACGGTACTCGAATCCACGGTCGATATTGGTTTTTACGACATACTCATACGGTGTTTCTGCCTTATCTCGCAGAGCCATACAAACTTCCGGCAGACACAAGGCAGCACAGCCGACTTCTTCTTCATCATACGCTTCATAGTCCTCCGGCTGAAACAGATCAAACAGCCATTTCAAAGCATCGCTCATTTCTTTTTCTGTAAACATTTATGTGTCCTCCTTATCTCTCCATAGATTTCTCACGTTTTCGTTGCCATTGTTCGAGCAGTTTGATAATGGTGTCCTCCATTTGCTTTGGGGTATAAGATTTGGGGAAATACTTACGAAGTACATCATGTTTAATTGTTACCCTATCTAATTCACCCTTTTTTTTTCCTCAGACATGATCGCACACATGGCATCCAAACTGCATTTTCCTTCCTGGCTAAATTTTTTCAGACGTTGCGCCTGGGACAGAGAAGGGGTGGATTGTGCATAGTCCATTGCTTCCAGAAAGTCTTGCTGTTCCTCTGGTTTCAGATAAGAAATTTCGACCGCAGGGTTAAAGGCGATCTTCTTTTCATCTACCATATCCAACAGCTCAGGAATGAGATTTGTGAGTCGAATATAGCGTTTTACATTGTCACTACTCATTCCGCTTTCTTCACCTATGATGGCGGTCGTTAACTTCGGTGCAACTTGCACCGAAGTTAAATCAGTGCGCATACCCTGGCGCTTCATTGCATCCAATTTCATTTTGAAAGCAAAAGCTCTCTCACTGGGGAGGAGTGTTTCCCTTTGCAGATTGGAATCTACCATCAAAATTGTGGCTGCATCATCGTCCATATCCCGTACAATCACCGGCATGGTGTCTTTGCCAGCAAGCTCAGAAGCATAGTGGCGGCGATGTCCAGCGATTATCTCATATCCACCTTCCGGACGGGGACGGGCGATTGCAGGAGTCATAACACCAAACTGTGCGATACTTTCGACAGTTTTCTGCATAGCTTCATCATCCAGCACTTTGAAGGGGTGTCCCTTAAAAGGGTGGAGTTCAGAAAGCGGAATTTCCTGCACTCGTTCCTGTTGAGCTTCCTCTCGTGACTGGTCGGTCTGGAAAATATCATCGTAGCTGGTCAAGCTGATGTTTCCGCCTCTTTTCGGCATTGCTCAACACCTCCTTCGTCAATACTCGATAGGCATCAGCTACTTTGCCTTTCGGATCATGCTTGAAAATACTGGTTCCTTCTGCACTGATTTCTTCAGCACGAACCGAACGGGGAATATCTGTCTTATAAACTTTGAGTTTGCCACCATAATTTTCCCGAATCAGATTACTGATGTCTTTGGAGTAATTCGTGCGGCTATCTACCATTGTCAGCAGAATGCCCTCAATTCGCAGCTTCGGATTGATTTGGCGGCGCACCTTATTGATAGTCTGTAAAAGCTGCTCCAAGCCTTTCGCAGGGAGATATGCCGCCTGAACTGGAATCAGTACGTTGTCTGCCGCAGCCAGTGCATTAACTGTAAGCATACCCAAAGAGGGCATACAGTCCAGAAGAATGAAATCATAGTTCTGTTTTACGGTATCCAGGTATTGCTTGAGAATAGTTTCTCGACTCATAGCATTAACCAACGATACCTCCAAACCGGATAACTCAATGTTGGCAGGCATCAAGTCAACACCTTCCGGATGATGCAGAATGCCTTCGCCAGGAGCAATAGGCTGCTCTGAAAGGATTTTTTTTCCCATCATATCCGATAATGTTGGAGAAAGCTGATCAGGAACAGGATGACCGAGGCAAATAGTGAGCGATGCTTGTGGATCAGTGTCTACCAAAAGCACTTTTTACCTTCCATTGCCAAACCAACCCCCAGATTCTCGCAGGTAGTTGTTTTTCCTGTTCCGCCTTTCTGGTTAACTACTGCCATGACAGTTGCTTTTGCCAAAATTCATCACCTTACCTTTCCTAATTGTTTCTCTCATTTCTATATCACCACCTTTCAAATTAAACCAGAAGCCATATCATGCCGCACATCGGCGTCAATTTTTATATCTATCGTGACTGGAGCATTATACAAAGCAGCAAGAGCATATTGTTTGGGGTTGCGGATTTTGGTTGTGTTGTCCTTAAAGCAGTCTAGTACATAGCGAATGTGCTCGGAATTTAACTTCATCAAACGACTTCGTACAACCTCAGCTGGCTTATCATCACTGGCTACCCGAATTAACTTTCGTTTGCTACATACGGTTTCAACCAATATTTCCAAAATGCTTTCCAGGACTTCTTTATCATAGGGAAATTCCCTGAAAAGATAGTCCATTTCAAGTTCTTCATAAAAATACTGATAGTAGCTCTGAAATTCCTCATCCTTTTCCACATCCCTTCCAGAAAAATCGGAAGATAGGATAGGATCAGTATCACTATACTCAGTATCTTTAATATCAGTATTATTACCTTGTGCTTTTGACAACTCTTGAAGTGTTTTATCGACAGTTCCAGAATTGTCCTTTTGACAATTCAAGAATTGTCTTTCCACAGAGTTATCCACAAAGTTTTTTTACATAGATATAATTGGGCTTCCCCAGTCCAATACGTTTGCGTTCGATCAAGCCACATTTGTTTTCCAGCTCATGCAAGAGCTTTACTGCTTTTTTTTCTCTGCACATCCAAGTGCGCCTTTAATTTCTTCAATCGTGAATATGATGTAGACCCGACCAAGTTCATCCACCCATCCGTTTTTTGCCGATAAATTCATACGGTCAAGCATAATACCATAGAGCAGTTTTGCATCAGAAGATATATTCGAGAATTTTTCGTCTGTAAACAGAACTTTGGGAACCCGATAGAATGAAAATAGCTCTGCCTGCTGTCCATAGAAATAATCATACATTGCTCCTCCTCACCGCCTTTTTTTCCTGAAGAATCTTTCTGTGCTTAGAGGAGCCATTTTAAGAGTGCCATCCCTGATACGATAAGGACAGCGAACAAGGATCATCGCCAGTAATCGCAACTTCATTTTCCATCACCCCTTTCCGATGACCTCACGCAAGAGCTTTTTCGTACACCACCCAATGCAAGGCTGCGCTCGCCCATAAGGGCATCCGTCACAATCACTTTTAGATTTAGGTGGCGATGAAATCCGATAGTAACAGTTTGCTTTGCCCAGACTGCATCCTTTTCTTGTGTTTTTCCAGTAGTAGCAGTATCGACAGTCGCTTGGTTTATCAGCGGCATATTGTGTTTTCATGATTCAAAATACCTCCTTTCTTCCAGTCGCTTCAGAAGCAGTCTGGAAACAAAAAAAGAGTGTCTATTCACTCCCTAAAAGGGAGAAATAAACACTCTATGTAAACGAAAAAGTATTAGATTGTATTTGGTATAACGGCTTAGGACACGCAACATCCACCTTTTTAATTAGCAAGTTTTTTTGCAGCAATTTGGCTCCAATTAGCAGGAATGCCTTTCTGATTAGCAAAAACAGGCTTTTTCTTGCTAATGATTAGCTGGAAATTTTGTTTTTTTCACCAGAGTTCGATGTCTGTTTGTGGTGCTACAAAAAATTTTTTTAAGTAATCACAGCTCTAAGATTAGATGCGGTGCTCATCTGCGACTGAAAACAAATAAAGCCGAAAACCCTTGAAAATAAAGGCTTTCGGCGTTATGAGCTGGCGTCCATAAGAGGATTTGAACCTCCGACCCCTCGCTTAGGAGGCGAGTGCTCTATCCAGCTGAGCTATATGGACGTGTCTAATATATGATTATAGCCCGACCAAAGTCAAACTGCAATCCCTTATCCAATTTTATCCAGTTGAGCGTTATAACATGACCTTAGGAGGCGGACGCTCTATCCGGCTGAGCTACGAAGACGTGTATTAAATTTACGATTATTCTACCACATTACCATACACTTTCCGATCAAAAGTGTGTGTTGCAACATATTCTTAGGAGGCGAACGCTCTATCCAACTGAGCTATTGGCACATAACAGAACTATTGTATATGATGGCTTGCGATTTGTCAAGAAATTGGGAAATTTTCTTATTTTACTGAATATTCAAAAAAATTAAAAATAAGTGTTGACAAATGGAGAAACTTGTGTTAGAATAAATCTTGCTGAAATGCTGAAGCAAGATGAGCATACGGAGAGGTGTCCGAGTGGTTTAAGGAGCTAGTCTTGAAAACTAGTGATCCCGCGAGGGACCAAGGGTTCGAATCCCTTCCTCTCCGCCATTTTATTTTATAGTGAATTTAAACTTCACACGGAGGATTACTCAAGTGGTGAAGAGGCTCCCCTGCTAAGGGAGTAGGTCGCTAACGCGGCGCGAGGGTTCAAATCCCTTGTCCTCCGCCAAAAAAAAGCACTTGCTTTTGCAAGTGCTTTTTTCAGTGAAATAAATCCAAAAGGATTTGTGAAATACCTATCGGTGTGAAATATGGATTTTCCATGTGAAGTGCCTGACGGCGTGAAAGGATTTATTTTATTTCACTTTCTGCGTAAGCAGAAAATTTCACAATACAATAGTATTATTTCACATACGAAGTATATTTCACTTGTTATAAATTAAAAAGAGGTTCGTATGGCTGAATCAAAGCTTAGAGAATTATCAATTGATTTATATAACCGGTGCGGCACTATTCGCAGAATATTGGTTGCATCTATTAATACTGCAAAAGAAAATTTACAAAAGGAAAAGATTAATTCAAAATCAAAACCCAATATTTCCGTATAATAGCATTACCCCGATTGACACCAAACTTAATAACTGGTAATATAAGGCTGTGAGAATATTTGTATTCTTGCAGCATTTTTTTACCAAAAGGAGGATGGATTAATGGGATTTTTATTAGGAAAGACCGCTGTTATTACAGGCGGAGGAAGGGCTGTTCTCAGCGACGGAGGTTGCGGTTCAATCGGCTACGGCATTGCTGTTGCTTATGCAAAAGAGGGTGCAAACCTTGTTATTACAGGCAGAAATGTCAAAAAGCTTGAGGATGCCAAAGAAGAGCTCGAAAGACTTTACGGAGTAAATGTGTTGCCTGTTCAGGCTGATGTCAGCAAGGACGGCGATAACGAAAAGGTTGTTCGGAATGTTGTTGACAGAGCTGTTGAAACATTCGGCGGAATTGATGTCTTGATTAACAACGCTCAGGCTTCTGCGTCGGGCATTACGCTTGCTGATCATACAACAGAGCAATTTGACCTTGCTGTTTATTCGGGATTGTACTCAACCTTCTATTACATGAAAGCTTGCTACCCGTACCTTAAAAAAGTCAAAGGGAACGGTTATAAACTTTGCTTCGGGTGCCGGACTTTTCGGAAACTTCGGTCAGTGTGCATATGCAGCCGCAAAAGAGGGAATAAGAGGTCTTACAAGAGTTGCCGCCAACGAGTGGGGCAAGGACGGAATAAATGTCAACATTGTCTGTCCGCTTGCATGGACTGCTCAGCTTGAAAAATTTGAGCAGGCTTATCCCGACGCATTCAAGGCGAATGTAAAAGTGCCGCCAATGGGACATTTTGGTGATGTCGAAAAAAGAAATCGGCCGTGCCTGTGTTGCACTTGCATCACCTGATTTCAAGTATATGAGCGGCGAAACCATCACCCTTGAGGGCGGAATGGGACTCAGACCGTAACTTTATTTTTAAAAAATTCTTTTGTTCCGTTATTCGGTAAATCATTAAATAAAATATAAAACATACTAATATGAGTATTGAATTTTTTGTTCATATGATGTAATATCAAGTTACGGAGTACATACAAAAAATTACTTTGAGGTGATTGTATGGGAATTTTTGATATAAAGAACACAGATATTTTCAGCAAGGATTATGACTCTGCAAACGCATGGCTTGAGTATAACATTTTTAATGAATGTACAAAGGACGAAAACGGAGAGTCATTTGATGAGTCTGATGAAAATAATTTTGGGATTATTTAAAGAAAAATAAATAAATAATAAGTTACAAACAGCGACCGCAGAGTGATATACTTTGCGGTCGCTTTTATGTGTTGTTCACACACAAAGGACACTCGGCATAATATGAGGGTGTAGAGAATAACTTGATTTACGGGTGTTGTGTATGAAAAAGAGCGACATAAGAACATTTGGCATAATCGGCGGTGACAAGCGACAGCTTTTTCTTGCAAAATCAATTTCTGACAGTTGTTACGATGTTTTGCTCGGCGGATTTGACAGTCTTGAAAGCTACGGTTCATTGAGCCTTTGCAATGTTAAAAAGGCAATTTCGGAAAGTGACGCATTGATTTTTCCGTTGCCGTCAATAAGGACAGACGGAAGTCTTAACACTCCGTTTTCAAACGAGAATATTTTGCTTGACGGTGACGATATTGAAATTATCCTTAAAAAGCCTGTTTTTACTACGATGAAAAGCAGATTTTTAAAGGCATATCAAGGCTTTCCGACGGTGAAATTTTTGATTACGGAGCAAGAGATGATTTTGCAATTCTCAACGCATTGCCTACAGCAGCAGAGGGTGCAATTGAATGTGCAATGAGAGAATATGAGGGTACGATTTCGGGCAGTAAGTGTCTTGTGACGGGATTCGGCAGAATCGGAAAAATTCTTGCTCACAAGCTTGTTTTACTCGGGGCAAATGTTACCGTGAGTGCAAGAAAGCCGTCAGACCTTGCATATGTAAAAGCACTCGGCTACAATGCACTTAATACGGAAAATCTCAGAACGGTAAAGCGGTTTGACATTGCTTTCAACACAATTCCGAGGTTGATTTTTTGACAGGGAACTTCTTATGAATACCGACACAAACACCCTTATTATAGACCTTGCGTCCCTGCCGGGAGGGGTTGATTTTGATACCGCCGAAAAACTCGGAATTTATGCCGTTAGGGCATTGTCGCTACCCGGAAAATGTGCTCCGAAAACGGCAGGAGAAATTATAAAAACTACTGTATTTGACATCATCAAGGAGGTTTACAGGTGACAAAAGCAACCATAGGATTTGCAATGTGCGGTTCCTTTTGCACCTTTTCAAAGGCTTTTACGCAAATGCAGAGGCTTGTTGACTCAGGCTATGATGTTATTCCGATAATGTCGCAAAATGCCTTTTCAACATCAACTCGTTTCGGAAAAGCGGAGGAAACGGTAAAGAGGGCAGAAGAAATAACGGGCAAAGCTGTTCTGCACTCGGTTGTGCAGACAGAACCGATAGGGACCTAAAAAAATGTGCGACTTGCTTGTGATTGCACCGTGTACGGGCAACACGCTTGCAAAGCTGTCGCTCGGAATTACCGACACGGCGGTAACAATGGCGGCAAAGTCGCATCTGAGAATTTTAAGACCTGTGCTGTTGTGCGTTGCAACAAATGACGCTCTCGGTGCGTCGGCACAGAACATCGGCAGACTTCTCAACACTAAAAATATTTACTTCGTTCCTTTAAAACAGGACGATTGCATCAAGAAACCAAATTCGCTTGTGGCTGATTTTGATAAGCTTGAAGATTGCGTAACCCTTGCGTTGCAGGGAAAACAACATCAGCCGATTTTTTTATAACAGAACAACAGCCGTCTTGAAATGCAAATTTTCAAAACGGCTGTTATTTTATGTTTGGATTGTCTGTGCGACAGGTCAGATAATCAAGGCTTGTGCCGTAGCAGTCGGCAAGTTTAATGAGCAGGAGAGGGGAATTTCTCTTTCGCCCCGTTCATATTTTGAGTACAGCGACTGGTCGCACATAAGAACCTTTGCAATTTCTTTTTGCGTAAGGTCATTGTCCTCACGCAAATCTTTTTATTCTCAGTTTCATTACATCACCGAATAAATTATAAAATAGTACATAGTAGCCTATTGACTTTTAGGACAAATTGTCCTAAAATATAATTGCCTGAAAAATGAGAAAACAAACGGCATTGTCTTTGCGGTACTCATATTCATATAATCGCATTTATCATAAATTGTGTATTATTATTTGCACAAGTGTCCAATGAGTCGCAAATACGAGTTGATGATTACTTTGAAAAATTTAATTCACCTTAAATAAGAGCGTTGCTTAAATAAAAATAATATTTTATCTGTATATATATTGACAAATACCGCAAAATGCAGTAAACTAATGGCATAAAATATCATAAAAATCCCGAAGAGCATTCGGGACGAATAGCTTGCCGATTTAATTGTGCGTATAATTCGGTAAGTCTTTGTTGTCAGTCAGCCCCAAAATATAGTCGGTGCTGGTGTGATAATGTTTTGCGAGGCAAATCAAAAACAACGGTGGGGATATCACGCTGACCAAGTTCATAATTGCTGTAAACCTGTTGTGAACAATGCAGAATTTTGCTAACTTCTTTTTTTGCGTGAGGTCGGCATCTTCCCTCAGTTCCCTGATTCTTTTATACACAGAATTCACCTCGCATACAGTATAGCATACCGCAGATTGTTGTATTGCAATATACCGCAAAATGCAGTAAAAAACAGCAATGGTATTTTGGGTTAATTTTTTAAATAATTATTCAGAGGGGAATGGTGTTTAAAACAAAAATATTAATCTTGCATATCAGATAAAACAATAAAATGATGGAGGAAATTATGAGAAAACATTCAAAATTTATTACGATTTTGCTGTCTGCTTTGTTGGCGGTATGTCTTGTGCAGACAGTATTTGTTCAGGCATTTGCAACCGAAAACTCAGCAACACCTGACGAACCTACAGAGGATTTGTATCCTGTTTCAATGGAAGTTGTTAAAGAACCCGAAAGCGTTACTGTTAATAAAGGTCAAATTACCGATAGCACTTTCTGGAGCAATGTTGTGTTGCACATTGTTTACAGCGATGGCAGGGAATTTGATGTGAACTGTGACGGCATTAACAGCGAGGGCGGTATTGTTCCGCCCATTGCAGAAATTGACGGCTATAAAGGGGAAAAATATACTATGGTACAAATTCTGAAAATGAGGATACAATCAGTTTTTATATAGCATATGATTATGCCGAAGATGATGGAGTGACATGTATAGTTTCAGCGGATTTTTCTGCCGAGAAAAAGGTAGATCCACATACTATTGTCAGATATGAATTAACAAAGCTTCCTGATATGGTATTCACAAAGCCCCTTTACACAGGCAGTCGTGATGATATTTCGTCTGGGAGGAATGGAATGAGTGGATGAAATCTCTTGATGTCAACAATTCTATTTCTAATCATATTGACGGTATGGAAATTACATACTATTATGCAAACGGCGAAAAACGCAGTGTGGTAGTTAATAGTTCAAATCTCAAGAGTATTGCTTTTATGCCGTGGTTTGCAATGTATAGAGTAGAGAATTACGGTGAATTTGTCGATGAATACGGAAACTATTTATTGTTTCAGGTAGACGATTTAGGTGATTACAAATTTTCGGTATCTTTGGGTTCTTCTGATACTGAAATGATTTACACAGCAAAATCGGTAGATAATCCTAACCCGTCAATTAAGCCTGTAAGCACAGAGGACACTCCTGCAAAGCCGAGCGATAACATTTCATCCGCAACAAGTGATGTTGCAACAAATGACAATGCAAACACTAACAACAGCACAAACGGCACAGCCAACAACGGTGTTGTTGCAACAGGCAACTTTGCAACTCCTGCAATTATCACAGTAGTTATGCTTTCGGCAGTTGCAGTTATGTTTGTATTTAAAAGAAAAAGAATGTTTTAATTTTGTGTGATTGTGTGAATTAATTTTATTGCCATACAATTTTTTCAAAGCACCTGGCATTAATTTGTCGGGTGCTTTTTGTATGATGAATGATGCGGTTCGCCGCTACAGAATGGCATTATCTTTGCGGTATTTATATAATCGTATTTATCATAAATTCTGTGCCGTTACTCGCGGGCGCCCAATGGTGTGCAGTGTAGTAACATAGTATACAACAGTGCAAAGACATAGTATACAGTTTTATGATAAAATAAATGGCAAGAAAATAGCACGTGCAGGAGCTGTTTTTATGCCGTGGGAGTGTAAAACTGTGGAAAAACAAAGATTAGAATTTGTTACAAAAGCATTAGAAACAAATAATTTTAGTGCTCTATGTCGGGAATATGAAATCACACGCAAAACCGGTCGCAAGTGGGTTGATAGATTTAAACAGGGACTGCCCTTAACTGATATGTCACGCAGACCATTATGTTCTCCTAACAAAACGCCTGACGACATTGAAGAATTAATCGTTTCTGTTCGTTTCGATAACCCGGGTTGGGGTGATGATAAAATTAAAATTTTTCTTGAAAATCAAGGGTATAAAAACATTCCTTGTCCAAGAACCATTACTAACATTCTTCATAAACACCAACTCATATCTGAAGATGAATCTCTCAAAAGAAAGCCTTTTAAACGCTTTCAGAAAGAACATTGCAATGATATGTGGCAAACTGATTTCAAGGGAGAGTTTTTAACTGCCGATAATCGTTATTGCTATCCATTAACTATTCTCGATGACAGCTCACGATACTCAATCAAAATAGCATGCTTTCCTAACACTAAAAATGTCGTTATTAACGCTTTTAAGCAAGCTTTTTATGAGTTTGGTATGCCATCAAGCGTACTTTCTGACAATGGTTCTCAGTTTGCAGGTTTTAAACATGGATTTACTATGTTTGAAAAATTCCTTATGAACAATGACATTCTTCCCATACATTGCAGAATTAAACATCCGCAAACACAAAGAAAAAATTGAACGGTTTCATGGCAGTATGAAAAGAGAACTTTTAAATCATAATCTATTCAAGAACTTGGATTACGCTGACAAGGCTCTGCAAGAGTGGCGAACTAAGTATAATTGCCTGCGACCTCATGAAGCACTTGGGAACAAATGTCCTGCCGATGTCTATACTCACAGCGAAAGTGATTTTTGCTGACAAGGTGGAGCCGTTTGAATATGAACCCGGCTTTAAAGTCATAAAAGTAAATTCGTGGGGATATGTCCGTTTTCAGAATTTTCAATTATATCTTAGTGAAACTTTCATCAATGATTATGTTCAATTCAGACCTAATCCAAACAATGATTCATTTCTTGTTTGCTATCGCAATTTTGTTATTGCTGAGTATGACTCGTCATCCGGCAAGCGTATTCACCGCAAGATTTCAAGATTGTGAATTTGTATACCATGTCCTTGCACAGGTGGTTACCATGTTGCACTTGACAAATGGGACGCCCCTACAGAATGGTATTATTTTTGTTCCTTTTATAAGGTTTGTATTACCGTAATGTTTGCACTTTTACTTTTTGGCGGTCACAGACCGTTGCTACAAAATTAAATTTATAACAAAACTGCACAAAAATTTATGGATAAAGACAGTGTGGGGTATTGCTCATGCTGTCTTTTTGTGTTAAAATTGTAGATAACAAAATGAAATAACGAAGGATTTGTCTATGAAATATTGTTCAAAATGCAAGCGACTGCATAATGATGAAGAAACAGTCTGCAAAAACTGCAAGGCTCAGCTTAAAACAATAACCGATGAAAACGCTCCCGTGTATCTGCTCACGGCATCGGGCTTTGAATTGCAGAGAGTTAAAGCCGCACTTGAGGACAGCACCGTTCCGTGTGACGCTACAATCAAAAAAATGTATGGAAAATAAATACAGTAAAAGCATTAAGGCATACACAGGCTATGATGATTTGACCTATGATGTCTATGTTCCGTATTCGGCTTATGAAAAGGCATTCGACACCTGTGTCGGAATCGGCGCAATCAAGCTTGAGGGCGAAGAAATTCTTGACGAAGATGTTGAATACAAAGAAAATGACGGTGAAACGCTTGACGAGCAGTTTGAGAAAATGACGGGTGCAAAGCGTACAACCGTAAGAATTGTCAGCGCATTACTGCTTTTGCTTATAGTTGCAGGCGTTGTGTTCGGAACAGATGCAATAATGAACTTTATTAAAGAATTTTTCGGATAATTCGGTATCCGATTTTGAGTTAATATTTAGTTAAAATGAATGAAATTACGGAGGATTTTTTTACAATGAAACAGGAAACAAAGTGTTTGCATTCCGGCTATGTGCCTAAGAACGGAGAACCAAGACAGATGCCCATTTATCAAAGCACCACCTTTAAGTATGATTCAAGTGACGCAATGGGCAGACTTTTTGACCTTGAGGACAGCGGATATTTTTATACCCGTCTGCAGAACCCGTCAAATGATATGACTGCCGCAAAAATTGCCGACCTTGAGGGCGGTGTTGCCGCAATGCTCACATCAAGCGGTCAGGCGGCTAACTTCTTTGCACTTTTCAACATCTGCGAAACAGGCAGTCACATTGTTGCATCATCTGCAATCTACGGCGGTACATATAATCTGCTCGGTGTTACAATGAAGAAAATGGGCATTGATGTTACTTTTTGTCGATCAGAATCTTCCCGAAGAAGAGCTTGCAAAGGCATTCAGACCAAACACAAGGGCAATGTTCGGTGAAACAATAACCAACCCGACCGTGTCTGTTCTTGACATTGAAAAGTTTGCAAGACTTGCTCACTCACACGGTGTTCCGCTTATTGTTGACAACACTTTTGCAACCCCTGTCAACTGTCAGCCGATTAAGTGGGGTGCTGACATTGTTACTCACTCAACCACAAAATATATGGATGGTCACGCTGTTTCTGTCGGCGGTGCAATTGTTGACAGCGGCAACTTTGACTGGCTGAAATATGCCGACAAATATCCGGGACTTACAACTCCCGATGATTCATATCACGGCATTGTCTATGCCGAAAAATTCGGCAAGCTCGGCTACATTACAAAGGCAACTTCTCAGCTTATGCGTGACCTCGGTTCAATCCAGTCACCGCAGAACGCTTTTTATCTTATGAACGGTCTTGAAAGTCTTCATGTGAGAATGGAAAGACATTGCAAAAAATGCTCTTGAAATTGCAAAATTCCTCAAAGCCTATGACAAGGTTGCATGGATTGATTATCCCGACCTTGAAGATGACAAATATCACGCACTTGCTGAAAAGTATCTTCCGAACGGCTCATGCGGTGTTATTGCTTTTTGCGGTTAAGGGAGGCAGAGATTGTGCGGTTAAATTTATGGACAGCTTAAAGCTCTGCGGCATTGCTACTCATGTTGCAGATGCAAAGAGCTGTATTCTTCATCCGCAAGCCACACCCACCGTCAGTTGACCGATGAACAGCTTGTTGAGGCAGGCATTGCGCCCGACCTTATCAGACTTTCGGTAGGTCTTGAAAATGTTGATGATCTTATTGCCGACATCAGTCAGGCTCTTGATAAGATTTGATTTTCTTTAAAAGAAATTATATATAAAATTGCAAAATAAAATTACGGAGGGTTGAATATGTCAGCTTTTGTATCTGCGGTTATTGTTGCGGCAGGCGGTTCTGTGAGAATGGGAATTGCCGACAGCAAGCAGTTTATTCCGCTTTTGTCACGACCTGCAATTGAATACACCCTGAAAGCATTCCAAAAATGCCACCTTGTCAAAGAAATTGTAATTGTCTGCCGTGAACAGGATAACGACAGAATCAATAAAATTATCGAGCTTAACGGTTTCAGCAAGGTTTCAAAACTTGTCAAGGGCGGTGACAGCCGTGCCGACAGCGTGCGTAACGGAATCGGTGCGTGCAGTGAAAACGCCAAATACTATGCTATTCATGACGGTGCAAGACCGCTTATTACCGTTGAAGAAATTGAGCGTGTTGTTGAGGCGGCTTTTGATACGGGTGCGGCAACTCTCGGAACTTCCGTAAAAGATACAATCAAGGTTGTTGACGGTTTCAATAATATAGAAAGCACTCCTATCCGTTCACAGCTCCGTGCAGTTCAGACTCCGCAGGTTTTTGAGCGTGATTTGTACCGCTTTGCTCTTGAAAATGCCGGCGATAATCTCATCAACTTTACAGACGATTGTTCGCTGATTGAAAACATGGGCGGCGAGGTTCTTGTTGTAAAGGGCAATGAGGAAAATATTAAACTGACAACCCCGATTGATATTGTGATTGCCGAGAGTATTCTCAAGTCAAGACAACAGGGTTGATTGTGCAAAGGAGATTTATATGAGAATCGGTCACGGATATGATGTGCATAAATTTGCCGAGAACAGAAAGCTGATAATCGGCGGTACAGAGATTCCCTTTGAACTCGGACTTCTCGGTCATTCGGATGCCGATGTGCTTGTTCACGCAATTATGGACGCACTTCTCGGTGCGGCGGCTCTCGGTGATATCGGAAAGATGTTTCCCGATACGGATGAAAAGTACAAGGGTGCAGACAGTATTCTTCTTTTGAAAGAGGTGTGCCGTGTGCTTGCCGATTATAACTACAGAATTGTCAATATCGACTCAACCGTTATTGCTCAACAGCCAAAGCTGAAACCGCATATTGACGAAATGAGAAAAAATATTGCCAATGCCTGCGGAATTGATATTTCTCTCGTCAGCGTTAAGGCTACTACCGAGGAAAAGCTCGGCTTTACAGGCAGACTTGAGGGCATTTCCGCTCACGCAGTTTGTCTTATTGAGAAGTATTAAAAAGTTACAGCTTCAAAAGATGCACATATTTTATTACATACATTCGACACCTTGTTCATATTAATGAACGAGGTGTTTTTTATGTTAAGAAAGGCATTTGTTTCAATAACATTGTGTGCTGTGTTTTTATTGTCGCCGTTTGTCGGATTAAAAGTGAATGCTCTCAGTGCGGACAGCATATCCGCCCCGTCTGCCGTGCTTATGGAATCGTCAACAGGCAAAATTCTTTTTGAGAAAAAATCCACATGAGCAAAGACCGTGTGCGTCCGTAACAAAGGTAATGACGCTTTTACTCGTCTTTGAGGCTGTTGACAGCGGAAAATTAAGCCTTGACGATGAAATTACTGCATCAGAACACGCCGCAGGAATGGGCGGAAGTGACATTTGGCTTGAAAAAGGCGAAACCATGAGTGCGGATGATATGATAAAGGCAACGGTTGTTGTATCTGCCAACGATGCGGCGGTTGCGCTTGCGGAGCATATCAGCGGAAGTGAGGACGCTTTTGTTGAAAAAATGAACAGCCGTGCCAAAGAACTCGGAATGAACGACACCGTTTTCAAAAACTGTAACGGACTTGATGAGGAGGGGCATATAACCTCTGCCTATGATGTTGCGCTTATGTCAAGAGAGCTTACAAAGCATGAGAAAATTTTTGACTACACATCAATTTGGCTCGATAATCTTCGTGGCGGTAAAACTCAGATTGTCAACACGAACAAGCTGTTGAAAACCTATAACGGAATTACGGGATTGAAAACAGGCACAACCAACGATGCGGGTTGCTGTATGTCTGCAACCGCAACAAGGGGAGATGTTTCGCTGATAAGTGTTGTTCTCGGCTGTAAAACAGGCAAAGAGCGATTTGCAGATGCGGCGGCACTTCTTGATTACGGCTTTGCAAATGTTTCTGTAAAAGAATTAACACTTCCCGAAGATATGCCGAAAAGCATTGAAGTAAACGGCGGTATGGCTGACAGCGTAAAGCTTGAATGTAAGGTTTCTTCAAAAATAGTGGTTGACAAAGGAAACGGTGCTAAAATTACAACCGAAATCGACCTGCCCGACAAGATTGACGCTCCCGTTGAAAAGAATAGGAAGATAGGTACGCTTACATATCTTGTTAATTCAAAAAAGGTGCAGAGCTTTGATATTTGTGCAGGCGATTCTGTTCAAAAAACAAGCTTTGGTGCATTGCTTGAATATGTGTTCGCTTCACTGATTTCGCTTTGATTTTGTCGGAAAATCAAGCGTTTGTGCATTGTTATTAAAAGCAGTGTAAAAAACAATGCGGGTTTATTTTAGAAATTCACAAATTGACCTTGCAAAAAAAACGCTCATATTATAGTATAATAAAACAACAAAGATACTTATTGCGATTCTATTTTCGCTATAGGAATTTTGGAGGAATTTATAAATGGCAACAAAGTTAAATGACAAGTATTTAAGTGATTTTATCGGCGAACACGAATATGACGGTGTTGCTGCCGAAGTTAAAGCAGCTCACAAGGTGTTGCATGACGGCAGCGGCCTCGGCAACGACTTTTTGGGTTGGCTCAATCTTCCTACAGATTATGACAAGGAAGAGTTCGCACGCATCAAGAAGTGTGCAGAGAAAATCAAGAAAGATACTGATGTATTCGTTGTAATCGGTATCGGCGGTTCTTACCTCGGCGCAAGAGCGGCTATTGAATTTCTTTCATCACAGAACTACAACCTTACCTGCAAGGACACACCGCAGATTTTCTTCACAGGTAACTCAATCAGCTCATCTGCACTTGCAGAAATCATGGAGCTTTGCGAGGGCAAGGATGTTTCCGTAAATATGATTTCCAAGTCAGGTACAACAACTGAGCCTGCCATCGCTTTCCGTGTGTTCCGTGAAATGCTCGAAAAGAAGTACGGTAAAGAGGGCGCAAGAGAGCGTATTTACTGCACAACTGACAAGGCCAAGGGTACACTCAAGGCTCTTGCCGACGAAGAAGGTTACGAAACATTTGTTGTTCCGGATGATGTAGGCGGCCGTTTCTCGGTTCTCACAGCAGTAGGTCTTCTTCCTATCGCAGTTTCGGGTGCTGATATTGACGCTCTTATGCAGGGTGCCGCAACAGCTCAGAAAGAATTTGACAACGATGATTTAAAGACAAACGATTGTTACAAATATGCTGCAATCAGAAATATTCTTTATCGCAAGGGCAAAACTATGGAAGTTATGGTTTCTTATGAGCCGGCTTACACAATGATGTCAGAGTGGTTCAAGCAGCTCTTTGCAGAGAGTGAAGGCAAGGATAACAAGGGTATTTTCCCCGCAAGCGTTATTTTCTCAACAGACCTTCATTCACTCGGTCAGTACATTCAGGACGGCAGACGCACAATGTTTGAAACTGTTGTTCTCTTTGATAAATGTAAAAAAGAAGTTACTCTCGGTACAGACCCGACAAATGTTGACGGCCTTAACTTCCTTTCGGGCAAGACAATGGGATTCGTAAATCAGAAGGCTTTCGAGGGTACAGTTCTCGCTCATAATGACGGCGGTGTACCGAACATTGTTCTTAATGTTCCCGAAATGAACGAATCAGAGCTTGGCTATCTCATCTACTTCTTTGAGAAGGCTTGTGCTATTTCAGGTTATATGCTCGGTGTTAATCCGTTTAACCAGCCGGGTGTTGAAAGCTACAAGAAGAATATGTTCGCTCTTCTCGGCAAGCCGGGCTATGAGGATCAGAAGGCTGCTCTTGAGGCAAGACTCGGATAATTTCTTAATAAAGTATAACAACGGAGGAACTAATTATGGTTACTTTACTTATCGGTAAAAAAGGAACAGGCAAAACTAAAAAGCTCATCTCTCTTGATAACGAGGCTGTTGCCGCTTCAACAGGCAATGTTGTTGTAATTGAAAAAAGGCTCAAAGCTCACATATGATGTTACACATAAGGCAAGACTTATTGATACAGAGCAGTATCTCATCAGCGGTTATGATATGCTTTTCGGTTTTATCAGCGGTATCTGCGCAGGCAACTATGATGTTACTGACATTCTCGTTGACTCAACATTCAAGATTTGCCCCGAGGCTCTTGCAGGCCTTGAAACCTTCACAAAGAAGCTTCAGGATCTTGCCGAAACTGCATCAACTAACATTGTTCTCCTTATTTCTGCTGACGAAAGCGAAATTCCGGAGTCAATCAATGCTGTTTGCAGAAAAGTATAATTGATACTAATTGATACTTAAAAACAAACTTATCCCTCTCGTTTTTTCGGGAGGGATTTTTGTATATACAACTGTATAAATTTAGCACCTCAGTCAATAATAGAAACGGAGGTGCTTTTTTATGAGCGATTATTATAACAACAGAAAGAAAAAACGCAGTCGCCGTGAAAAAATCGGATTTTACACGGCTTGCTCAATTTGTCTGATTGCCGTTTGCATGGCGGTGTACTCAACCTACAATACATTATCAGTGCCAAGTGCAAAAACTCCTGCCGCAACTCAAAGCAATGAGGTTAAAGTTAATGAAAATGTCACAGGTGTAACCCAAACCTTGCCCGAGGTTAAGCTTGATGTCGAAGTTCCTACCATTGCGGCAACCGAAGAACCGTCAACAAATCCGACAGAAAGTTCAAAAAACGCTCTTGAAACAATGCTTTCAACAGATTTGAGCCTGAACTATCCGCTTAATTCAAACAATGTTGTTCGTGAGTACAGCGAAAAAAGTGTTTATTTCAAAACTTTGAATGTATGGAAACCGCACACGGGAGTTGATTTCGGCGGCAAACTCGGCGATGATGTAACCGCAATGACGGGCGGAGTAGTTACTAATGTTTGTGAGGATAAAATGCTCGGCAAAATCGTTGAAATTTCAACCGACAATGTCATATGCAGATATTGCGGACTTGGCTCGGTTGATGTAAACAAGGGCGATTCAATTGATGTCGGGAAGAAAGTCGGTACAATCGGCGCAGTCCCCTTTGAGGCAGGGGACGAAAATCATATACACATTGAAGTGAAGATTGATGGCAAGTACGCCGATCCGCTTTCTTTTATAAATAACAATGAATAATTGCGATTTTGACGCATACAATATTAATGCAAGCCCTCGTTTCGTTTTAAGGGGCAACAAAAAGGCGGATACTTTTGATTGAGTATCCGCCTCTTTTTTTTGATTTTATGTCAATGATAAAAAATCACGGTAAATAAATTAAAATTCTGTCCGAAAAGCGATTATCTTTCGCTCTCGTGCCATTCTTCGTTACCAAAGATAAAATCATCAAGATCCATAATGACAAATTTCATATAGTACACCTCCTTAATAAAACAATATAGTATATTCAGGAAATGCTCGAATATGAGTGTTATTTTTTATTTGAGTCACAAATATTGATGTAACTTATAATAATGTCAACGGCCTGATCAACTGTAATGTTAGTGCTGTTAAGGCACAAATCATAGTTGTCTGCAAGACCCCATTTTTTTCCTGAATAAAAACTATAGTAATTTGCTCTGTTCTTGTCTGCCTTTAAAACTGCCTGTTTGGCTCTGGCAGGGTCAATGTCCTGTCTGTCAACAGCTCTTTTAATTCTCTTATCAAGATCAGCATAAATATATACCTTCACAAGCTTCGGATTATCTTTAAGAACATAGTCGGCGCATCTACCGACTACAACGAAATTTTCCTTTTCTGCAAGCTGCTTGATAATCTTGTGCTGTAAAATATAAAGACGGTCATTAACCGGCAGGTCGCCCACTGAAGAAAAGTTGTTACCGTAATTGTACAGTCCCACAGACAATGAATACAAAAGACTGTTGGTAGCTCTTTCGTCAGCATGCTTGAATACCTCGGGAGAAACACCGCTCTCCTTAGCGGCAATAGAAATGAGCTCCTTATCATAAAACGATATACCAAGCTTCTCGGCAAGTGCTTTACCGATATCGTGTCCGCCTGAACCATACTGTCTTGTAATGGCGATAATTTTATCAAAACTCATAACTAAACCTCCCGGTATTTGCAATTTGTAAAGTTGTACAGCAGCAACATTAAGTAGCTAAATGTCAAAACTATATCGCTTTACATATACTATAATAACACATTTTTGCGAAAAGTCCAGTCTGTAAAATTAAAAAAAACAAGATAGAATAAAGAATAATATAGAAAATTTGCCGATAATGTAAAAAAAGATAAAAAAATTGTCAAAAGGGGTTTACAAAAAGGGAAGTGCTGATATAATATCAAAGAGGCAAGGCAGACAAGAGAAAACACAGACGGTGAAGTGCACGGAAGTGGAGAGTCAACATTCAGGAAGTAATCGAAAGTGTTGCTCGGTTTTGATTTTAAAAGCTG
>VOFC01001480.1_pt1:117500-208000 | contig 208000 bp, 269 predicted proteins | sample 5384161 | NCBI WGS metagenome assembly VOFC01 (sample SAMN12384722, study PRJNA508395) | human gut metagenome | isolation source: healthy gut B | host: Homo sapiens
GCACCGAGAGCCGAAGAAGGACGTGACTAACTGCGATAAGCTGCGGGGAGCCGTAAGTAGGCTTTGATCCGCAGATTTCCGAATGGAGCAATCCGGCAAGAGGAAAGTCTTGTCATCATATACTGAATACATAGGTATATGAGGGGAACCGCCTGAACTGAAACATCTAAGTAGGGCGAGGAAGAGAAATCAACTGAGATTCCGTAAGTAGTGGCGAGCGAACGCGGAAGAGGCCAAACCGAGAGTAGTAATACTTTCGGGGTTCGGACAGAATACGGCATTGTAAAGGTTTAGTGGAATGGAATGGGAAGTCCAACCGAAGAAGGTGAGAGTCCTGTACACGAAAAGCCTGAACAGCCATCTGTATCCAGAGTACCGCCGGACACGTGAAACCCGGTGGGAATATGGGGGGACCATCCTCCAAGCCTAAATACTACTCGGTGACCGATAGTGAAGAAGTACTGTGAAGGAAAGGTGAAAAGTACCCCTGACGGGGAGTGAAAAAGAACCTGAAACCTTGTGTTTACAAGCACCGAAAGCTCATCAAAGAGCGATCGGGTACCTTTTGTAGAATGGTCCGGCGAGTGAATGTAACCGGCGAGGTTAAGCACTTAAGGTGTGAAGCCGCAGCGAGAGCAAGTCTGAATAGGGCGTATGAAGTCGGTTGTATTCGACCCGAAACCGGGTGACCTACCCATGGTCAGGTTGAAGTAAAGGTAAAACTTTATGGAGGACCGAACCGACTCCCGTTGAAATGGTAGCGGATGAACTGTGGGTAGCGGAGAAATTCCAATCGAACCCGGAGATAGCTGGTTCTCTCCGAAATAGCTTTAGGGCTAGCCTTGAAATAGATTACCGGAGGTAAAGCACTGAATTGGCTGGGCCGAGAGGTTACTGAACCTTATCAAACTAAGAATGCCGGATAATCGTTTTTCAGGAGTCAGACAGTGGGAGATAAGTTTCATTGTCAAAAGGGAAACAGCCCAGACCCACAGCTAAGGTCCCAAGTATAGTTAAGTGGAAAAGGATGTGGAATTGCACAGACAACCAGGATGTTGGCTTAGAAGCAGCCACTCATTAAAAAGAGTGCGTAATAGCTCACTGGTCGAGTGACTCTGCGCCGAAAATTTAACGGGGCTAAACTATACACCGAAGCTTGGGATACATCTAATGTATGGTAGGAGAGCGTTCTGTATGGGGAGAAGTCGTAGCGAAAGCGGCGGTGGACTATACAGAAGTGAGAATGCCGGAATAAGTAGCGAGAATTAAGTGAGAATCTTAATGGCCGAAAGTCTAAGGTTTTTGGAGGAAGGTTCGTCCGCTCCAAGTAAGTCGGGAGCTAAGGTCAGGCCGAAAGGCGTAGCCGATGCACATACGGTTGATATTCCGTAACCATCTGTAATTTAAGCAAAGGGACACTTCAAAGGGTGTGACCCGGGCGTTGGTTGACCCGGGCGTAAGGGACCGAAATTAGAGTAGGGAAGCACACTTAGCTGAAGGCGAGAAAAGCTTTGCGTATAGAAACAGATGCCCGTACCGCAAACCGACACAGGTGGACAGGAAGAGAATTCTAAGGCCAGCGGGAGAAGGGTAGTTAAGGAACTCGGCAAATTGACTCCGTAACTTCGGAATAAGGAGTGCTCGAAAGAGCCGCAGAGAATAGGCCCAGGCGACTGTTTAGCAAAAACACAGGTCTCTGCCAAATCGAAAGATGAAGTATAGGGGCTGACACCTGCCCGGTGCCGGAAGGTTAAGAGGAGGAGTGAGAGCTCGAATTGAAGCCCCGGTAAACGGCGGCCGTAACTATAACGGTCCTAAGGTAGCGAAATTCCTTGTCGGGTAAGTTCCGACCCGCACGAATGGTGTAACGATCTGGGCACTGTCTCAACTACCCACCCGGCGAAATTGTAGTACCGGTGAAGATGCCGGTTACCTGCGGCAAGACGGAAAGACCCCATGGAGCTTTACTGTAGCCTGATATTGGGTTTCGGAAATCTATGTACAGGATAGGCGGGAGACTAGGAAACATGAGCGTCAGCTTGTGTGGAGTCGATGTTGGGATACCACCCTTAAGTTATTGGAATTCTAACCTGCGGCCGTGAATCCGGCCGGGGGACATTGTTAGGTGGGCAGTTTGACTGGGGCGGTCGCCTCCAAAAAGGTAACGGAGGCGCTCAAAGGTTAGCTCAGCACGGACGGAAACCGTGCCTCTGAGTGTAAACGCAAAAGCTAGCCTAACTGCGAGGGTGACGGCTCGAGCAGTAACGAAAGTTGGAGTTAGTGATCCGGCGGTATGTGAATGGAAATGCCGTCGCTCAACGGATAAAAGCTACCCTGGGGATAACAGGCTGATCTCCCCAAGAGTCCACATCGACGGGGAGGTTTGGCACCTCGATGTCGGCTCATCACATCCTGGGGCTGTATTCGGTCCCAAGGGGTTCGGCTGTTCGCCGATTAAAGTGGTACGCGAGCTGGGTTCAGAACGTCGCGAGACAGTTCTATCCCTATCTGTCGTGGGCGCAGGATATTTGAGGAGCTCTGTCCTTAGTACGAGAGGACCGGGATGGACGTACCTCTGGTGCACCAGTTGTCATGCCAATGGCACGGCTGGGCAGCTATGTACGGAACGGATAAACGCTGAACGATTTGTTGCAACGAATACGAAATTGCCAAATACATAACAGAAGTTTCTTTAAAATTTATTCAGGATGGAATCATACCTAATGATTGGATTAACTCTCTTTATATGCCAACACCGACGATTATAGAGGCTGCACAGGCCTTGTATCTCGGTCACAATGTTGAAGATATTTCGAGAAATGATGCAAGTGCGAAAAATCTTAATCAAACTACTAAAGCGATCAATAAAATTATAGATTATAGCAAAGCTCATAACAGAAAATCAATTTGTTTTATTACAGGTGTTCCGGGTGCAGGAAAAACTCTTGCAGGTCTTAATATAGCTGTAGAAAGGCAGAAAATAGCTGAAGATGAGCATGCTGTATTTCTCTCGGGCAATGGGCCGCTTGTTGATGTTTTACAAGAAGCACTTGCTCGTGATGATGCAAAGAGAAATCATATTTCAAGAAAAGAAGCCTTCAGAAAGGTAAAAGAATTTATACAAATTATTCATCATTTTAGGGATGACGCAATATCTGTTGATACTCCTCCTGTTGAAAAAGTTGCAATTTTCGATGAAGCTCAACGAGCTTGGGACGAACAAAATTTGACTGATTTTATGAAAAAGAAGAAACATATTGAAGATTTTAATATGTCAGAACCTGAATTCCTGATTAGTATATTAAACCGTCACAATGATTGGGCAACAATAGTATGTTTAATCGGTGGCGGTCAAGAAATCAATAAGGGTGAATCGGCCGGTATTTATGGATGGTTTGATTCATTGAGAAATAATTATCCAAACTGGGACATTTATGTTTCAGATAAAATCACTGATGACGAATATTCCAAAGGCCATAATTTTGCCGAAATGACGAAAAATATGAATGTAAACATAATTGAAGATTTGCACTTAGCCGTTTCGTTACGTTCATTCAGAAGTGAAAATGTTTCAAATTTTGTAAAGGCTCTTCTTGATGTTGATATTGATACTGCTAAAAGATTGTATGAGCAGTTTAACAATGATTATCCTGTCTTTGTGACTCGAAATCTAGACAAAGCAAAACTATGGGTTAGAAGTCAGGCAAAAGGATCGCAAAGATATGGGCTTACTGCAAGCTCAGGTGCCAAAATACTCAGAAAATACGGTATATGGGTTCAAAATAAAATTGAAGCCACGAATTGGTTTTTTAAACGGTAAAAACGATGTTCGTTCATCATTTCATTTAGAGGAAACCGCAACAGAATTCGACATTCAAGGTCTTGAACTTGATTGGACAATTGTTTGTTGGGATGCAGATTTAAGATTTGAAAACGGTGATTTCAAACATCTGAAATTTGTTGGCACAAAATGGCAAAATATAAAATCTGCAGATAATATCCTTTATTTAAAAAACGCTTATAGAGTCCTCCTGACGAGGGCAAGACAGGGATTTGTTATTTTTGTACCGACAGGTGATGAAACTGATATGACCGCAAAACCGGAATATTATGACGGAATTTACCGGTATTTGAAAAGTGTAGGAATCAAAGAATTGGAATAACATTATCGTTCAGAGGCTGAATTTGAAGTAAATAATATAAGATACTCACGAAAAAGGAATGTTTAAGGCGCTACTTTTATAAAAACTTGCTTTGCTATTAAACTCCAAAACCCTGCCTGTATTTCTAATAGCACTATTTGCCGCCGCATAAACCTTTTGTTTCTCGTTTTTCCAAACAGCTTTTTGAGAGGTACTTTTACCAAATCCGTAAACTTGCGAGCGTGAACCGTCAGGAAGTAATCCTGTTCTTTTACAAAAGCCATTCAGTTCTGACTCCTGCCGTTTCAACTTGCTTGAATAGTGGCTGAAAATTTTTTCTAATTTTTGTAATAGCTCTTCATCAGAGAGGTTATTCAAAGCCTCATCACAAGCGGCAAGTGTTCTTTTGGTTGTCCTGATTTTGCGTTCAAAAGCTCTTTGCTGTTGTTCTGCTTCGTAAAGCGTGTGCATTGAGCCGTCGGGATATTCAATGTTTTTAGCATTAAGTTCTTCGATGTCTTTGGCTGAGTACATTCGAGCAGAACCCTAAGAGCTTTTCTGTAAAACATCTGTAGAGCATATTTTGTCCTCCGTTTCAGGTTTTTAAGCAATTCCTTTTAACGGATCTTGGCAAAATATGCTCTACTTTTTTTTACTTTTTTTATTTGCAGCTCTTTTTCTGCTCTAACTTTTATTATAGAGCAATATTTGAAATAGAAGGGCGTTGATGAGGGTTAGGGTTACGCTCCGCAAGCAATTGGCGGGGCAGAAATCTTTTGATTTTAAAAATGTATAATACGACATACTGATAGTAGTATGTTATACTATGCAAAATATATAGAAAGTATACCTAAATTGTACAACTGAATAAAATATACTAAAAATAAGGATAAAATAACTTAAAGATATTGAAAATAACTACAGTATGTGCTAAAATTAGACAAAGAAAAGGATTCGGAAAACCGAATCCTCAAATCACACACTGTGATGGTTGCCTAAGCAACGGATAGAATGAATTTTATTTGAACTCATAGTGTAAATCCAATAAGGTAATTAGATCATCTTAATAATATTACAAAATAAATACTTTGTCAATAGAAAAGGAGGAAATTTATGAAGAATTCTAATGACGATTATTATGCAGGATTTGATATAGGAACGGATTCTGTCGGATATGCAGTAGCCGATACAGATTACAATCTCTGCAAATTTAAAGGCAATGCCATGTGGGGTGTTGATCTCTTTGAGGAGAGTAATTCAGCTGCCGAGAGAAGAACTCTTAGATCGGCACGAAGAAGAGGCTTGAGAAAAAGAAACCGTATTGAATGGCTGCAAATGCTTTTTGATGAGGAGATTTCAAAAGTTGACAATGCTTTTTTTCAGAGATTAAAAGAAAGTTGTCTGTATCTTGATGACAAATCATCGAATGTTCCGTATGCGGTTTTTGCAGACGGTAATTACACCGATAAAGAATTCCATACAGACTACCCTACAATATATCATCTTAGAAAAGAATTGATTAAGAGCTCACAACCACACGATGTAAGACTTGTATATCTTGCGTTACATCATATTATAAAACACAGGGGACATTTCTTGTTTGATAATATGGGTGCTGATTTTGAAAGTGAATCCTCGTTTGAAACTCTTTTTGACGATTTAAAACTTTACTTAAAAGAAGAATATGAAATTGAATTTGAGTGCAATGATTCGTTAAGATTTTCAGAAATATTAAAGGACAAAACATTGAAAAAAACTGCAAAATCGTCTGAATCGTACAAGCTTTTCGGTTACAGTAAAAGAAATAATCCATATGAAACCGCTTTGATAGATTTGATGTGTGGCAGAAAGGTTAAATTTTCCGATATGTTCGGTGATAAGTCGTTTGACAGTGAGGAAGTAAACGGTATTACCTTTGAAAGCGGTTATGACGATAATGAAAATACATACCGTGATTTGTTACAAGAAAAGTTTGAACTTATCGAAAAAGCAAAAGGCGGTTTATGACTGGGCAATTCTTGCAGATATTTTGAACGGTGAAAAGTATATTTCCTTTGCTAAAGTCAAAACATATGAAGAACATAATTCTGATTTGAAAATGCTCAAAGATTTCGTTAAAGAGAGATGTAAATCGTTATATGGCGAAATCTTTAGAATTACAAAGGACAAGCTTGATAACTATACGGCATATTGCGGAAAGTACAAAGAAAACGGCAGAAACGGTGTGATTCAGTATCGTACAAATCAGGCGGATTTCTGCAAATATCTGAAGAAAAAGTTTGAAAAGCTTGACAAAACAGGCTATGAAGAAATGTTTGATAAGATTGAAAACGGCACATTTATGCCGAAAATTGTCGTAAAAGACAACGGCGTTATTCCTATGCAGGTGAATAGGAGTGAGCTGAAAGCAATTCTGAAAAATGCTTCAACTTATCTTGAATTTCTTAATAATAAAGATGAAAACGGAATTTCTGTAAGTGACAAGATAGTTAAGATTTTTTGAATTCAGAATACCGTATTATGTAGGTCCGCTGAATAATCACAGCCTAAAATCCTGGCTTGTCAGAAGTGATGAAAAAGTATATCCGTGGAATTTTGACAGTGTTGTTGACATAGAGCAATCGGCAGAGAATTTTATAAATAATCTGACTTCAAAATGTACATATCTTCCAACGAAGGATGTAATACCTAAGAATTCGATTTTATACAGTGCTTTTACGGTTCTTAATGAACTGAATAATTTAAGACTTGACGGAAAAAAGCCTGATGTAAGTCTTAAACAGGCAATATTTAATGACTTGTTTATGACGCATAAAAGGTCAGAAGAAAAGATTTGCTAAATTATCTAAAAAGCGAAAAAGGTATTACGCCCGATATCACAGGCATTGACGGTGATTTTAAGTCAAGTATGCGTTCCGCAATTGAAATGTCACAGTTTAATCTGACCGACAGCGAAAAAGAGGACGCTATAAAAGCTATAACTGTATTTGGCGATGATAAAAAACTTTTAAGAAAGCGTTTAAAAAGGCAGCTCGGTTCAAAATTATCGGATGAAGATATAATGAGAATTTCTAAACTCAAATACAAGGATTGGGGAAGATTATCAAAGGAGTTTCTTACCGAAGTTTATAATGTCGATAAAAATACAGGCGAGCTGCAATTTAACATTATCCATGCACTATGGCAGACAAATGATAATCTTATGGAGCTGCTTGGCTCAAAATACGGTTTTGAACAGAGCAGACAAAACTACCTTGACGGTATTCAGACAGGGCAAAGCCTTGAGAAAATGGTGGAGAATCTCTATATTTCTCCTGCGGTAAAACGACCTGTGTATCAGTCTTTGAAAATTATGCATGAAATCAACAAAATTCAAGGTCATGCACCTAAAAAAGATATTTGTTGAGATGACAAGAAAAGACGGTGTGAAAGGTGACAAAGGCCGTAAAGAGTCAAGAAAGACCAAGCTTGTAGATTTATATAAAAAGTGCGGTGAGGATTCGGGCGAACTCTGGGAATCTCTTGAAAAAACACCTGATGATGAATTTAAAAGAGACAGACTGTATTTTTACTATACTCAATTCGGCAAGTGTATGTACACGGGAGAACCGATAAATCTGTCGGAATTGTACAATCAAAACATTTATGATGTGGATCACATTTTCCCTCGTTCAAAAGTTAAAGATGACAGCCTTGATAATCGTGTCCTTGTAAAAAGAAACAGGTTAATGCTCACAAGGATAATACATATCCGCTTGACAGTTCAATTCGTGAAAAGATGAAAGGCTTCTGGCATGTGCTTATGGATAAAGGTCTTATTAGCAAGAAAAAGTACGAGAGGCTTACAAGGGCAACTCCGCTTTCTGACAGCGAACTTTCAGATTTTATTGCAAGACAGATTGTTGAAACATCTCAATCGACAAAAGCAGTTGCCTCACTTTTTAAAGAATTGTATCCCGATACTGAAATTGTGTATGTAAAAGCGTCAACGGTTTCTGAATTCAGACACGAATATGATTTCTTAAAATGCAGAGAAGTAAACGATTTTCACCATGCAAAAGATGCCTATCTAAATATTGTTGTCGGCAATGTGTATAACGAACGCTGTACACCAACAAGTCCATATTTATAAAAGGTTTGCAGATTAAAACATACAGTCTTAACAAAATGTTCAGTTTTAATACACCGAACGCATGGTCAATTGATGATAATAAGTCAATCAAAATTGTCAGAAAGACTATGAACAAGAACAATATCCGTTTTACAAGGTATGCTTTAACAAGGAACGGCGGACTTTTCAAGATGAATCCTCTGAAAAAAAGGAAGAGGACAGGCTCCATTAAAGCAGAACTCTCCGCTTTCGGATATCAGTAAGTATGGTGGATATGACAAGCCGACATCCTCATATTTTTTATTTGTGAAATATGAGGGTAAAAAAAGGGTAAAGAAATGCGTCAGCTTGTTGCAATTGATTCTTACATTAAAGCTCGGTATGAAGCAAACCCTGAAAAATATCTGAGTGAAACTCTTGGCTTGAAAAATCCTGTGGTTCTGATTCCCGTTGTAAAATATAATGCCTGCATTGAAATTGACGGTTTCAGAATGCACATAAGCAGTAAGTCAAATGGAGGAAAGACAGTTGTGTGTAAACCTGCTATGCAGTTAACGGTTAGTTACGACACAGAAAAATATATAAGAAATATTGTTAAGTTGAATTCAAAGCCTGAAAATTACAATATTACAGAACTTGACAAAGTGAGTGCCGATGAGAATTTGAAGTTGTTTGATATTTTAACCTCTAAAATGACAGATACAATTCTAAAGGTTAAATTTGGTAGCATGGGCACAAAAATTTCAGCTCACCGTGATGCTTTTTGAAAAACTGGATGTAAGAAAAAACAATGTTTTGTTCTTGCAGAAATTCTAAAAATTATTCACTCAAATGTTCTTACAGGAGATTTGTCATTTATTGGGGAGTCTAAAAATCGGGCGTAGTTTCCACGAATTCCGTATTGTCGGAGGTTAAAGGTGTAAAGTCGATTTATCTTGTTCATCAGTCGGTAACAGGTTTGTTTGAGAAGAAGATTGATTTGTTACATATGTAAGTTATCAGAAAAGAGGAAATTTAGATGAGTTGGAGAACGGTAGTAATTACGAAAACATCCAAGCCGGATTACAGCATGGGACACCTTGTTGTGATTGATAATGATTTGTGCGAATTTTATTGACAATCATTATACAAATGTTATAAAATAACCTTATAGATTTGCCGTGCGCAGTATAGTGGGTGCATTTTATTTTCAATTTGAGGTTTGAGAATAGTGTAAATCTATAAGGTAGTAAAACAATGACTTTTACAATACTTATAAAGATAGTGTTTGAGAATAGTGTAAATCTATAAGGTAGTAAAACATTATAGTCAGCAAGAAATAAAAATGACTTGTTTGAGAATAGTGTAAATCTATAAGGTAGTAAAACTTATACAAAATAATGTATAATTTTCACTTGTTTGAGAATAGTGTAAATCTATAAGGTAGTAAAACAAACGAACGATAAATACATTTGTGAGCGCAGTTTGAGAATAGTGTAAATCTATAAGGTAGTAAAACTGTCTTAAAGACAGAAAGGAAAATTATTATGTTTGAGAATAGTGTAAATCTATAAGGTAGTAAAACCAAATGTTGATGAGGAATACAGTGAATATTGTTTGAGAATAGTGTAAATCTATAAGGTAGTAAAACCGTTTCTGTTATTGTGTTGCCTCCTCCGATGTTTGAGAATAGTGTAAATCTATAAGGTAGTAAAACTATCGTGACTTACAGATTTGCGGGAGAGGGTTTGAGAATAGTGTAAATCTATAAGGTAGTAAAACAGAGCCGTGGATTACTCTTTTTTGATAGTGTGTTTGAGAATAGTGTAAATCTATAAGGTAGTAAAACTGTTGGGCAGTTTGTGATGTATGAACCGTCGTTTGAGAATAGTGTAAATCTATAAGGTAGTAAAACTGGTCAGTCGAATATCGTAACGATAGATAAGTTTGAGAATAGTGTAGATCTAATTAGGGTACAAATTTTACTCGTGGACTGTGAAAAAACAGCATTGAAAAAAACAATATGGCACATAACCGTTATCACTTTCGGTTATGTGCCTTTTGTAATATAATAAGTTTGTTAAGAATACCACGATTGATTACAGTCCAAAACAAGGAAGATTTCAGTGCGTTAATTTCCAAAGTAAGTTCCACCATGAAAGTTACTTTGGAAATTAACTATTTACTTTTTTGTTTAAGTTTGCGGTAAATATGAATTGTATAATCCGTTTTATTGTGTTATTATGTAGTAAAATGGTGTGCAACATTGGTGTTTTGAAAAAAAATTATGTTGCTGAAATTAAACTTGAAATAACTGACGGGTGGCATATGGTTCGCAAAGTTGACAAAACAAAGCTTCTGACTGTTGTCGGGATAATTATATTCCTGTTTGGAGGTGCGGTGAGAATTTTTCTCATCTTACTTCCTCGGCGGACAATTATATTGAAAATATTGATGTTATTATCTTTTCGGGGCTTATTATAGGCTGGTGTGTCTGTTGCATATCGCATTGTTCAGAAGAATATACGAATCTGCCTTGTGATATCTGCGGCGCTTATGCTCTTGTGGATGGCTCTTCGTGCCATAAAATACAACAGCCCTGCCGACATCAACACATACGGACGGTATCTTTGGTATTCATATTACATAGCAATGGTGTTTTTGCCGCTTATGATGTTTTTTGCAATGCTGAATATCGGTAAGCCCGAAAATACAAATAACCGAAAATATCTTTTGATTATACCTGCCGCCGTTCTTGTGCTGCTTGTTATGACGAACGATTTTCATCAGCTTGCTTTTGTATTTGAACCCGATTTTCACAATTGGAACAAACAATACAGTTACGGCCCTGTTTACTATGTAATTGCAGTGTGGATTTTTTATACTTGTACTTTCGTCAATTGTGCTTTCAATAAATCGATGCAGAATTTCCGCAACACGCAAAAAGCTGTGGATTCCGATTGTAATAATTCTTGTCGCAATAATTTACACACTCTGGAATAATCTGAATCACGGATATTCGGGACTTAGAATTTACAATGTTCCCGAGGTGTTCTGTTTTGCTTCAATTGCTCTATGGGAAAGCCTTATTCAGATAGGTCTTGTGCCGTCAAATACGGGTTACGGCGATTTTTTCAATGCGTCAAATCTTAACACTCTCATATTTGACAATGAGGGCAATGTGAAATACCGCTCAAAAAACGCAACAAATGTTTCAAAAGATGTTGTTCTGCAAAACGGTAACAGTGTTGTGATTGATGAAAATATAATTCTTAAAAAGCATAATATAAAAGGCGGTAAGGCAGTTTGGACGGAAGATATATCGGCAATTAACCGAATTAACAGAGAACTTTCGGAAGTAAAAGAGCAGATTTCGGAATACAATGTAATCTTAAAATCAGAGGCAGAGCTGAAAAACGAAGAGCGGCAGTAACCGAACAGAACAAGCTCTATGACAGTATAACCGAATTTATCCGTCCTCAGCTTTGCGACCTTGAAAATATACTCAAAAATATTGAAAACAACAGGGGAGATATTTCGGTTAATTATGCCGGTGCCTGTGTTGTTAATGTCTACATCAAGAGAATAAGCAATCTGTTCATTATGGCAAAAAAGCAGAAAAATGCTGAATGCTTTTGAGCTTGAAAACAGTATCCGAGAACTTGCCGAGTACATTTCTGTATACGGAATTTCGTGTTCGTTTTTCAGTAATGTTTCGGGAGAAATTTCAGCCGAAAAAACGATTGCACTTTTTAAATTCATCGGGATTTTTATAAGGCATATAATGAACTGCACAGATGCGTTGCTGTTTAATTTAAAAGTCCATGACAGATTTATTGATTTAAAAATCAACTGTGACAGCAAAAATGAAATGAAAATTCCCGATGATTTACTTGACGATATTACAAAACTCGGCGGAAATGTCACCACGGAATATGACGCTGACACGCTGTTTGTGTTTGTTCGTATGCAAAGCGGAGGTGATGACATATGACATCCATCCTTGAAATGCGTTCGTTTGTTTGTGTTATATTGATGAGTGTGCAATTTGTTGTTGCCTGTGCGGCAATATACAACGCAACGCAATCTTTTCTTTATAAAATCAGGTTGTGGAAACCGATTTCAGCGGTTATAATTGCAGTAATCTCTTTGACAATGTTTTTGGTAAGCACTCATGTCTTGAGTAAAATATATTACGATAACCAAATTAATAAAATGGCTGAATTTTTTGGCAGAATGCCGTTTGCTCTGTCTGTCGGCATAACGGCATATTGTGCTGTAATGTCTGTGTACATAACGGTAAGGCTTCATCATTGCAGGAATACCGATATTACCGCAATGTCAATTAAAGAAAGCTTTGACGGCTTGCCGACAGGACTTTGCTATTTTGACGAAAACGGACTTGTTGTATTGAAAAATAACCTTTATGGAAAGCATATGCCTTGAACTTACGGGTAAATCGCTTAATGTTGCAATGCCCTTCAGAGAGAAGATAAAAGAGGCTTCTCAATATGAAAATGACGGGGCATTTACAGTCAGATTAAAGGACGGCAGGGTTTTCAGCTTTTCGTTGTCGGAAACGGAAATTTTTTTCAAAACAGTATTTTCAGCTTGCGGCAACCGATATAACAGAGTTTACAAAGCTTACATCAACCTTGGAATATGAAATAGGCGAGTTAAAAAAGGTTAATGCTCATCTGAAAAAATACAATGAAAGGGTCTATGATCTGACAAGAGAAGAAGAAATTCTTCGCACAAAAGAGATAATTCATGACAGGCTCGGCAGTACGCTGATAACAACAAGAAGATATCTTGAAAACGGCACTCTGTCTGAAAATAACAGTAAATTACTTGAAATGTGGAAAAACAATATTTCTGTTCTGAATACCGCAGAGAATGATTGCAAAGACGAAAACTTTGTTAAGGATATTGAAAATGCCGCAAAGCTTGTCGGAATAACGCTTGAAACAGTCGGAAATCTTCCGACTGATAACAATGCGGTTGCACGGGTTCTGACTTTTGCAACAATGCAATGCCTTAACAATGCCGCAAGACACGCAAAAGCAGATAAAATGATTCTTGAAAGTCTTGACGACGGTGAAAAATATATTTTTAAATTTGCAAATAACGGCAGAAAACCGCCTCAAAAAATCAATGAGGGCGGCGGACTTTCTTCCGTAAGAAAAAAGGCGGAACAAATCGGCGGAAGCATGAAAATATCGACTTCCGAAATTTTTGTTCTTGAAATCACAATACCGAAAAGCGAGGTGCTGCAGTATGACAAGAGTGCTGATAGTTGAAGATCAGTCAATGCCGAGAACTTTATTTGAAATGTATGTAAACCAAAGCGAAAACTATACGCTTGCGGGCTCAATAAGTAATGCCGATATGACGGATTATCATTGTGAAAATTCCGATGTTGACCTGATTTTAATGGATATATGCACTTCAATGGGAGCAAACGGTCTTGAGGCGGCTGAAAGAATAAAAGCAAAGTACCCGAAAATTAAGATAATCATTGTTACCTCAATGCCCGAATATTCCTATCTAAAGCGTGCCAAGGAAGCAGGGGTTGACAGCTTTTGGTACAAAGAGGTAAGTTCCGAACCTATTATTGAACTTATGGACAGAACAATGAACGGTGAGCGTGTGTTTCCCGACACAACTCCCAAAATTAAATTCGGCAACGCAATGAGTACGGATTTTACCGAAAGGGAGCTTGAGGTTTTGCGTGAACTGACAAGCGGTGATACAAACACGGAAATTGCCAAAAGACTTTACATTGCTCCGGGTACTGTCAAGAACTATATACAGTATATGCTTGAAAAAACAGGCTTTAAGTCAAGAACAGAGCTTGCCGTAAAGGCAAGAGAGGCGGGACTTGTAATCCTTGACGATAGAATTAACGACAAATAAATACTTTTTTTCTGAATATGTGCCGTTTGGCACATATTTTTTTGCTGTTAAAACAGTATAATACAATTACAGGATATAAACTGCTCAGACGGTGAATATCTTTTTGTGCAAAAACGCTATCTTTGTCCGATTAATAATCAAAGACAAAGGTGCATAAAATTTATTATTTAATGACAGGAGGAAAAACTATGGAGGCAAAAAAGGTTCAACTTTTCTTAAAGTAACGGGAATCCTTATGATTGTATTCGGTGCTATTGCATTGATTGTGTCAATCATCGCCATTCTCGGTATCGCCGCACTTGCAGCTTTTAACGACGGTACATACGATATGACTATGCTTTATGTCGGCGGCGTTTTCGCACTTATCAGTGCGGTTGCTGAGTTTGTTGCAGGTATTATCGGCGTTATCAACGCAAAACTTCCGCACAAGGCAAATACATGTATTGTATGGGGCGTTGTTGTTGCGGTTATGTGTATTGCAGGCGAAATTATCAGCATGATAGGCGGATCACAGTTCAACGTATTCTCTTATCTGCGGTCTTGCTATCCCTGTACTTTACATTATAGGCGCTGTTAAGAACAAAGCATAATTATTTTATTATTTACCCCCCTTTTAATTACCCACCGTAAATATTTTTAGCACAAGGTCACAGCTGTCCGAACAATCGGGCGGCTGTGCTTTTTTTGTTTATGTTGTGAAATATGCCGTTTGGCACATTCATCTTCTATCGCAAAATTGTACAATATAAGTGAAAGATATAGGTGAAAAGGGGTGATGTCCGTTGAAGAAAATTTTGCTCAGTGTTCAGAATAATTTGCTCAGTGAGGCTATTCAAAATGCCCTTGTAAAGAAGGGAAGATTTTGTATTGAAAATGTTTCACCGAATCAAGACGGGAAAATTCTTGATTTGTGCATTGCAGAAAGAGTTGATGTTTTGCTTATGGATGTCACAAGACTTGCCGATTCAACTATTGAGAAACGGCTTGAGCTTTGTGGAAAAGTAAAGGAATATCTGCCAAGCTGTAAAACGGCTCTGCTCTGTGACGAACAGGCATATCCCGACCTTGCCGACAGGGTTAAACAGGCAAAACAATTCGGAAAAATAAGCTCATTTTTTATTCATCCGTAACGGCAGATTATCTTGCCGCCGCACTTGACGCACTTTTAAAAAGGAGGTACTGTTTATGGGTATATTTGACAGCTTAAAAAATATGACAAATCAGGCTGTAAAAAACAATGTTTCAAAGGCCGTTTCGGGAGCGGTAAACAATGCGATGCACAAAAGCAAAACATTTGTATTTGCCGATTATCCGAAAAATGCAGATGAACTCAAAAAATGCCGGAGCTTGACTTTTCGTCACCTCTTTCAACAGCGGCATTTGCAATGCTTGTGTTGCTTGAATATGACGAAAGTCCGGAAAACACAATAGAAATGCTTAATGTATTAAAAGGACCTCAGCCGATGAACGGGATGGATATTCAGTTTTTGCGTGACAGAATCAAGGGCAGGGGATATATTCCTCGCTCATATTTTGAGGGTTCATCCGTGAAGAACGATTATACACCGAATGTTCCGTACAAAATAACCGTTTCCGAGTATGCATATACCTATCAGAGTGAGGGTTATGCAAAGGTTCAGGTTCAGTCGTCGGGAGCAGACTCACCTCGTCCGATTGAGCTTCGCAGAAAAGGGCAATCAATGGTTCTTATGGCGTAATCTTGCACTCTCTGACATACGAACTCCGGCTTCGGTTGACCCTTGGGCATAAAGGAGGGATTTTTATGAAAATCAAGAAAAAAGTAAAGCGTATTTCGAGTGTTGTTCTGTGTATGCTATGCTTTTAACGGCTCTTCCTATGACAGCCGTAACCGCAAATGCGGCGGCTCAGGCTCACATCAAATATATCGACACCGAGGTTTACATAGGAGATGTCCTTAACATTATCGTGGGGAGTAAACGGCGGCAGTACAGGCGAAACCTTTACCTATCAATGGCAGGCAAAATATCCGAGCCTAAACTGGGTTAACCTTTCCGATAAAACCGACAGACCCAACTCGAAATTTTCGGGTGTTTTTACAGACCATCTTAAATTTCAGACCTACGCAGAACTTGTAGGGACCTGACTCAGGGTGGAAAGATGTTGTCTTTAGATGTAAAGTAACGGGCTCAAAAAGCGGTACTTTTTATTCGGGAAAATGTAACTTTCCGGGACTTCTTGAGAAGACAGAAATTCCTACAATTGGATTTTTAGGCTTGGAGAAACCTGAACAGCGGAAAATCCCTCAACTACGGCAACTCCGATAAACAGCACTTACTACAGTTTTGATTATATTGAGTGGTATGAGTACAAAAACAACAAAGTTAGCAGAAAGCTCAACGACGGAGAAGCTTTTGACAGCGGTATGTATTGTTGTCAGCTATACTTTAATATGAACAGAGGATATGCGGTTGCCAAGAACGCAGTATGTGGCTTGTACAACGACGATGGTCAGGCGACAATTCTTCAGGATGAAACCACAGGTCAATATTATATTTGGGCATATTACGTTGTTGCAGATAAATCACCTTCATTTTCACATCAGTTCACTGAGGCAGAAATTATGAAAGGCAAAAGAAGGAACTATATCGGTTACTGCCAACAATGCCGCAAGCTATCAGTGGCAGATGAAAGTAAGGAGAAGCACAGGAAGATATGTGTGGCGCAACATAAGTGACAACTCATCCACATCAAACAAATTTTCCTTCAAGGGAACAAAAACAAATGCTTTGAGCATCAGACCGAATACGGATTTTGATGAAACTCATTTCAGGTGTGCTGTCACGGGTGAAAACGGTGATGTCATTTACAGTGTATCTGTTAAAGTTACGCAAAAGGTTAAGGCCCGTATTATACTGGATTTAAGAACGGGCGGCTTACCGGATGACACTATTACTATTAAGTTTGATAAATACACTCCTGACGGCATCTATAATGGCAGATATACACATGAAACGATAAACAGTAATGAAAAACCCTTATATGTGTATTATGACACAGTACAGGGAAAATATGTCATTACTGTAAGCAAACCGCAATGCGTAACACGGGTATATGAAGTGAATGTTGTTAAGAAAGATGTTAACCTTGTAGTAAAAATTACTGTTCCGTATGATGTCAATATGGATGGTGTTATTAATGTTGTGGACGCAACCTTGGTTCAAAAATACATTGTCGGGTTTGAAGAATTTGACGATTACACTTTTAAAATTGCAGACACAAACGGTGACGGCACAATATCAGTTGTTGATGCTACAAATATTCAGAAGAAAATCGTGAATCTTTTTGTAAAGGAGAAAGTTTATGGGACTATTTGAAAGAAATATTGTGACCTTTGCGGTGACAAGGTAAACGCCCTCACGAGGCAAAAAGCTTTCAGACGGTTATCTTTGCAGCGACTGTAAGCACAAGCTCAGTTCGCTTTCATCAGGCTGGAAAAACAGAACATTAGCAGATGTTAAAGCTCATCTTGAACAGCGTGAACAGAACAGACAGAAATATTCGGCATTTGTTCAGTCGGCAAGTGCCGGTACAAACGAAAAGCTTGTTGTAGATTTTAATAACAGAAAATTCTATTTTACAATAGGCAGAGATTTCAAAAACAGCAATCCTGAAATTTTTGATTTTTCACAGCTGCAGGACTTTTGGCTTGAGCTTGGATATACAACTCTGCAGGATTCCGACCGTGACGGAATTCCTGATGAGTATGACCGCTATGATAACCGTCAGGGCAGGAACAGCGGTTTTGGCAGTCAGCTTGATACAACAAACTCATTTTCGGGGCAAAACGGTATGCTTGATGTTCCGCTTGCACTTCAGCCGTATGTTCGTGATACAAACACATCGTCATCACCGCAAAGAATATCTTCTTTAAAAGCAAAATTCATCGTAAATCATCCGTTCATAACCGATATATCAATGTATGTTGATTCGTCAATCGGTACTGTAAGGAATGAGCTTATGAGAGCGTTTGATGACGGAATGCAATTAATGAGACTGTGTGAACAAATAAAGGAACGGTATGCAGAACAATATGGGCTATCAGCAAAGCGGAATGTCCATGCAGAACAATATGGGTTATCAGCAAAGCGGAATGTCCATGCAGAACAATATGGGTTATCAGCAAAGCGGAATGCCCATGCAGAACAATATGGGTTATCAGCAGAACGGAATGCCCATGCAGAACAATATGGGCTATCAGCAAAGCGGAATGCCTATGCAGAACAATATGGGTTATCAGCAGAACGGAATGCCCATGCAGAACAATATGGGCTATCAGCAGAACGGAATGCCTATGCAGAGCAACACAGTAAATCAGCAAGTTTCACAGCCGTTTACTCCGCAAAATGCTGCGGCAATTGTTTGCTCGGCTTGCGGATATAAGCCTGACGGCAATCCGCCGAAATTCTGTCCGTTCTGCGGGGCTGCCATGACATAACCGATATGACTTTACGGTCGTTATTTCATAATATTTCCAAACGAAAAATGCGTGTAAAAAAAGAAATTGTATCCGTGAGCTATTCAAAAAATCATTCAAATTTTGACTCCTGCTGTTCTTTTTATGTGCGAAAAAAAGGTGTAAATTTCCTTTTTTGACGCTATCTGCAAATGCGGTTATATCGCTTTTGAAAATGTTTTGATCGACGAAACGGATATGAGACTGCTGTGTGATACCGCCGAAGACGCATTGGAAATTCTGAAAAAATATAATCCAAAAAACAAAGGACTGACAGTCGATGATGCCACGGTTACAATCGTTGAAATCATATTTTCCGACAAAAAACAGTATGTCGGTCAGTATGACGGAACAAACCTTGGATTCGCTCGAAAAAGCGTTCTTTGCCCTTGCTGAAAAATATTGCAAAGATGTTTAATATCTAAAAATAATTGAAAAGCAACCCTATGAAAACAACTCCCACGGTAAAATAATCGTGGGGTTGTTTTTTCTGTAACAGAAAATGAGTGCATTTTTTCTTGCCATTACCGTAGTAATTGTTTATAATTAAGGTATGACAATAAAAGAAGGCATGAACAATGCAAACGATAGATGAGGCACTAAACAAACTGAAAAAATCTGATTTTCGCAGTCGGTTTCATTTAAAGCAAAAGGACATTGACTATATTAATGAAAAGGGAATGAATAAAATCCGCTCCCATGCAGAAGATTTTGTCAGAACACGGCTTGCACCAAAATATATTCCGAATGACGGAAAGCAAACGCCTATGAGGGGACACCCTGTTTTTATCGCACAGCACGCCTGTGCCTGTTGTTTGCAGAGGGTGTCTTAACAAGTGGTACAGAGTTGCAAGGGATAAACAGCTTAACGAGGTCGAACAGCAGAAAATTGTAAATCTGCTTATGGCTTGGATTGAAAGGGAATACAATGATTATAATTCCAATAAAGAATGATAGATAAGGGCAAAAAAGATGAGTGATAAATTAAGCGTGTTAAAAGATTACTTCGGACACGATTCTTTCAGAGACGGACAGGAACAGATAGTTGACGCTTTGCTTGACGGCAGAGATGCACTTTGCATTATGCCCACAGGTGCAGGCAAGTCTATGTGCTATCAGATCCCCGCATTACTTTTTTGACGGGGTGACAATTGTTGTGTCACCTCTGATTTCGCTGATGAAGGATCAGGTCGGCTCACTCGTTCAGTCGGGAGTTCCTGCGGCATACATAAACAGCTCACTTTCATATCCGCAATTTCTCCGAGTGCTTTCAAATGTTGAACACGGAAAATATAAAATTATCTATGTTGCACCCGAAAGGCTGTTGACTGACGGATTTCTCGACACCTGTAAAAAGATAAAAATCTCAATGGTTGCAGTTGACGAGGCTCATTGCGTTTCACAATGGGGACAGGATTTCAGACCGAGTTACCTCAAAATTATTTCATTTGTTGAAAGCCTTGCAAATCGTCCGATTGTCGGAGCATTTACCGCAACGGCTACGAATGATGTAAAAAGAAGACATAAAGAAAATTCTCAGGCTTGAAAATCCGTTTGAAATTACAACGGGATTTGACCGTCCCAACCTTTTCTTTGGCGTAATAAAGTCATCGTCAAAGGACGAAAAGCTTATTGATCTCATTCGGGAGCGTGGCGACAGGTCGGGAATTGTCTATTGTGCAACCCGAAAAAATGTTGAATCTGTCTGCGAATTGCTCTGCGATAACGGCTTTTCGGCGGCAAGATACCACGCAGGTCTTGATGAATACGAACGCAGGAAAAATCAGGAGGATTTTGTTTTTGACCGAAAAAAATATTATGGTCGCAACCAATGCTTTCGGTATGGGAATTGACAAGTCAAATGTTACATATGTAATTCATTACAATATGCCGAAAAACATTGAAAGCTACTATCAAGAGGCAGGACGGGCAGGTCGTGACGGCGGTGAGGCTGATTGTATTTTGCTCTACAGTCCTAAGGATGTTCGCCTAAATCGTTTTATGATTGAAAATTCCGAGGGCAACGATGAGCTTACAATTGAAGAAAACGAGCAAATTCGTGAGCGTGATTTTGAACGCTTAAAATATATGACCTTTTACAGCACAACAAACGATTGTCTGCGTGGGTTTATTCTGCGGTATTTCGGCGGTGAAAAAAAGGCTTACTGCGGAAAATGCTCCAACTGTCTTTCCGTTCACAAGCTTGTTGATGTCACAATTGACGCTCAAAAAATTATGTCGTGTATTGCAAGAACAGGACAAAGGTACGGCAAAACCGTGATTTGTGATGTGTTAAGGGGCAGTAAAAGCGAGAAAATTCTAAAAAGCTGAGCTTAACAATCAGTCAACCTACGGAATAATGAAAGAGGTTACGGCAAGGCATATTTTCGGCACAATTGACTTTCTTGCCGAAAAGGAGTATATTTCATCCGACAATGAAACCGAGGTTCTAAAACTTTTGCCAAAGAGCCGAGATGTGCTTTTCGGGCGGGAACGGCTTGTGATGAAGAAAGTTGAAAACTCCGAAAAGGTTGTCAAAACGCACCGCCCCCGAAGTGCCTGTTAATTCCGATTTACTTGATGCGCTCAAGGCTTTGCGAAAAGGCATTGCATCCAAAAAAAGAGCGTTCCTGCCTATGTTATTTTTACCGATGCAACGCTGATTGATATGTGCAAAAATGCCCCGAAACACCCGATGAAATGCTTGAAGTTTCGGGTGTGGGCAGAACAAAGCTTGAAAAATTCGGAAAACAATTTCTTGAAGAAATCGCAAAATTCAGATAACTTCATATACTGTTAAAGGATGAACGAATTCGTTTGTCCTTTTCTTTTTCAATTTTTAAAATTGCATTGAAATAATTAGTACAAAGTGATACAATAATTACAGAGAGAGAACAGATTGGAGGCATTTGTATGGCTGACATATTTGATTACATAAGCTGGCGCGGCGATTTGACATTTGAACAGGATGGTTTTAACGAGCTTGACGCACTTGTGCTTTCACGGCTTTCATATCTTCCTTTTGACGGTGCGGTATCGTCCTGTCTGTTTGATGAAATTACCCTTGAACAGGCGGCAATGCGTGTGTTTGCAACCGATGATTACGAGAAAAATCTATTGTGGAAGGGTGACGCCGACCTTTTGAAAGCAACGGCAGAGAGCAAGAGATTCGGCAAAATTCTTTGTTTCGGGGTATGTAAACGAGGTTGAGTCCGATGTGAGTATGCAGTTTTCCGCAATCACTTTTGAATTTCTCAAAAAGAATTATTTTATTTCATACAGAGGAACGGACTTTTTTCTCTTGTCGGCTGGCAGGAGGACTTCAATATGTTCTTCACATTTCCGTTGCCGTCACAGAAAAAGGCTCTTGATTATTTTGAAAAAGGCAGTCCGTATGCTCAACGGAAAATTCATTCTGGGCGGTCACTCAAAGGGCGGAAATCTTGCGGTTTATGCCGGTGCTTTTACCGATGAAAATTCAAGAAATCACATTGATTATATTTACAATTTTGACGGACGGGGTTTTCTCTTGACAAAATCAGGGACAGCGGATTTTATGAAATCGACGACAGAATCTACACCTTTGTTCCGCAGTCAAGCATTTTCGGCATGATATTTGAGCATGAGGAGAGCTACACAATTGTAAAGAGCAATCAAAAAGGTTTTCTTCAGCACGATGTCTATTCGTGGGAGATTGAGCAGAACAGGCTTGTCAGGCTGAAAAGCACTACAAATTTCAGCGTTTTCTTTGACCACACGCTGAAAGAATTTGTTGAATCGCTGACAATTGCTCAAAGACGGGAGTTCACAAAAAGAGGTTTTTTGCCCTTTTGTCGCTGACAAACCGCAACCTTTAATGAGATGCTGAAAAATCCGCTTAAAAACACGGAACAATCCTAAAATCCTTTGCAGGTCTTGACAGCAAAACAAGAAATATGCTTCTAAAACAATCTTCGCATTCGTTAAAAGTGCAAAAACAATTTTTCCGACATAACAGGCGGTCAGAACAAAATTACCGTCAGTTAATTATAAAAAAAAACTCATATATGCTCCGATACTTTTTAGCGTCGGAGCATTTTCTTTGCAAAAAATCATTTGTCAAGACGAAATTCCCGTTTTGTCAATTGACACTTTTGAATTTGTATTGTTATTATCTTGCTTATTTTGTATAATATAACCATAAATAACGGCAATACAATCTAAAACACAAACAAAATTAAACAACAAAATAACTGGAGGTAATTCTATGAAAAAGACTAAACTAAAAACACCGCACAAGAAAATTCATAAGCTTTGCACTTGCAGTTTGCTTGCTGACGGGAATGCTTTCGGTAACGGCTTCTGCTTTAACGCAAAACGAGGCCGGTTATGCAGGTTTGTACAATAAAGTTCCGTCAAGCAACGGCTCGGGTTATACTTACCGATTCCTTTCTGCAAATACAATTGCAATCACAGATTACAAAGGCTACGATACCGAGGTAACCATTCCGTCAAAAATTGACGGCTATACCGTTACAGGTGTTGAATATATGGATACCTCAAATGTCAGAAAGATTGTAATGCCCGACACGGTTACATATATCGGTGAAAGTGCATTTGCCGACAGCAGTGACGGTGTTCCCCTTGAAGAAGTAGTGTTGTCAAAAAACTTGAAAACAATCGGACCGTGGGCATTTAGCCGATGTTTTGAATTAAAGTCAATTGACATTCCCGAAAGTGTAAACGAAATTGAAAACGGAGCTTTTTACAGGTTGCTATTCTCTTAAAAATTTCAATGTAAGTCAAAATACAAATTTTGGCGATCGTGTTTTCGGTGATTACCCATGGACTTCAATTCCTGCTTTGAGCGATGATTATAATGTGTGGTTATATGATGAAAATGCTTCGGACTTTTTTGTATGGAACGGTTGCCTGTTTGCTTATAGGGGCAGCAGCAAAACTCCCGTTATTCCGTCAGGTGTTTGCGGAATCGGCGATAAGGTGTTTGAAAATTCCGACATAACAGGTGTTACAATTCCTGAGGGTGTAAGATATATAAATAACGGCGCTTTTGAAAACTGCACCTCTTTAAAGAATATCAAAATTCCTAAAAGTGTACAGAAAATTGGCGGATATGCTTTTTATGAATGTTCTTCACTCTCATCCGTTACATTTAGTGTTGGGTTGAAAAGTATTGAAGATAATGCCTTTGGATACTGCGAATCTCTGAAAAAAGTAGTTCTGCCCGAAGGCCTTGAAAAGCTTGACGGTGCATTCTGTGGATGTTATAACCTTGAAAATATAGCATTTCCAAGTTCCCTTTCCGAGATTGATTCTGACCGAAGTGCAATTTATGATACAAAGTGGTATGAAAACATTGCCGACAGCGCTCCTATTTATTGCGGTGGAATATTTTTTAGGTTTCAAGGTTGGCCATAATACACCTTATAAAAATATAAAAATCAATTCAACATACACAGTCCGTGCAGGCACAAAGACAGTTTACATGAACGAGTGTTATGTTGACAAGCTGACAACGCTCAATCTGCCTGACGGTTTGAAATCGTTGACTATAAAATTACCGACCAATGTAAACAGCAACTATAAGATAACAAAGCTGACCGTTCCCGAAAGTGTTGACCATGTTGACATTGAGGGTATGTACGACTTAAAAACGATAAAACTTCCGACAACAGCAAAGCTTGATGTAAATTGCTTTATGAATTGTCCTGCTATTGAAAGTCTTACTATTCCAAAGGGGAATATCCGTCTTGAGGCTTGGTTGAATGACTGCGTAGAGTTGAAGTCAATAACACTTCCGAGCGATACAATGGAGGTTGTCGGTACTATTGGCAGAAATCTTACAAGCGTAAATCTTTCAAATGTTCGCATTTTAAAGGACAGCTTTAAATCGTGCTCAGGACTTACAAAGGTTAATCTGCCCGATTCTTTGTTGAGCATAGAGGGAGCGTTCGGCGGATGTACCAATCTGACAACAGTAACCGGCGGTAAAAAAATGTGTGTTATGTCGGCGACAGTTCGTTTGCAAACTGCTCAAAACTAAAAAGCTTTGGCAGTATCGGCAAAAATTTAAGCGTTCTTGACCACCGTGCATTTACGGGTACGGGTTGGTACAACAATCAGAAAGACGGCGTTGTTTATTTTCAAAACTTTGCCTATTGCTACAAAGGCACTATGCCGAAAAATACTCAGCTGACATTTAAAGAGGGAACAAAGGCGATAGTAGGCGGATTTATTTTCGGTGATCTCGAATTAACTCCTCGTAATGTTGCATACTTTGAACCGCCTGTACTTACAAAAGTTGTAATCCCGAAAAGCTGTCAATACATCGGTTACTATGCTTTTTATGGTTGTGAAAGCCTGAAAAATATTACCCTCAACGGCGGTGAACTCGTTGAAATGGACGCATTTCAGAACAACGGTTGCGAAACGATTACACTTCCGTCAACAATGCGTGTTGTTGATGATGATTCGTTCACAGGCAAAAACTTGAAAACAGTTAATCTCAATGACGGTTTGCAGTATATAGGTGAGGACGTATTTTTCTCCATGGGAAAAATCAAGAATATGACAGTCCCTTCAAGTGTAACTCATATCGGCGTACAAGCTATAGGTTACTATCCTGTCGACCCTGATGATCCTTTCTCATATCCCGAAGTCATTCCGAATTTTGTAATTTACGGAACAAGCGGTACAGAGGCACAGACTTATGCAGACAGGAACGGTATTCAGTTCAACAGCATTGCATCGGGTACAACCGTAAAGGGTACTGCAAAAAGCTATTTGTCCGCAGATGATACGGTCACAATTCAGCTTGAAAAATCGGGAGTTGCGGTATATGAAACAACCGTAAAAGGCAACAGCACTGACTATTCAATCTCGGGCGTGGCAAACGGAACATACACGATGAGAGTTTCAAAAAAATCACACGCTGACAGAGAGTATACGGTCAAGGTTTCGAGTGCCGATGTAACGCAGAATGTTGAAATTTTTCCAATCGGAGATGTGAACAGCGACGGTGATATTTCGGTTGTAGATGCAACCCTTGTTCAGAAATATATTGTCGGTCTTGAAAAACTTACAGACCTGCAGAAAAAGTCTGCAGAGGTGAACGGTGACGGAGAAATTTCAGTTGTTGACGCAACCCTTATTCAAAAGTATATTGTCGGTCTTGAAAATTTTTTCATAATATACAAAAAATCCCGACACGGTGTATGCTGTGTCGGGGTTTTTATTTTGCTTTTTAAATGTCAATCTTCAGTTCAACGGGACAATGGTCAGAACCTAAAATTTCGGTATGGATTTTTGCACCGTCAAGCTTGCTTTCAAGAGCTTTTGAAACGATAAAATAGTCAATACGCCAGCCCGCATTTTTTTTCACGAGCCTTGAATCTGTATGACCACCACGAATACACGCCCTCTGTATCGGGATAGAAATAGCGGTAGGTGTCGATAAAGCCGTCATCGAGCAACGCTGTCATCTTTGAACGCTCCTCATCGGTAAAGCCTGCATTTTTACGGTTGGTTTTCGGATTTTTCAAATCAATTTCTTTGTGTGCAACATTCAAATCACCACACATAATAACGGGCTTTTTTTCTTCAAGTTTTTTTAGATATGCCTTGAAATCATCCTCCCATTTCATTCGGTAATCAAGCCGTTTCAGCTCGCTTTGCGAGTTTGGAGTGTAGCAGGTGACAACAAAGCAATTGTCAAATTCTGCCGTGATAACTCTGCCCTCATGGTCGTGTTCGTCAATGCCGATCCCGTAACATACATTCAAAGGCTCTTCCTTTGTGAACATAGCCGTTCCCGAATAGCCTTTTTTGTCGGCATAGCACCAATACTGATGATATCCTTCAAGCAAGAGGTCAATCTGTCCCTCTTGGAGCTTTGTTTCCTGAAGACAGAAAATATCTGCGTCAACATCTTTAAAAAAGTCCTCAAAGCCCTTTGTAACACAGGCACGAAGTCCGTTTACATTCCACGAAATCAATTTTTTCATAATTTACTCCCGTACACACAAAAGGGAGCAAGCATTGCCTGCTCCCAAATTGCCAATTTGTTAATTATTCTTCTGCGGAAAATTCGTCTTTGCCTACACCACAGAGAGGGCATACCCAATCCTCGGGTACATCTTCCCATGCTGTGCCTGCATCAACGCCGTTGTCGAGATCGCCGATTTCAGGATCGTAAACATATCCGCAAACATCGCATACATATTTCATACTATCAAATCTCCTGTTCTAAGTCTGTTGTGTAATCGGTTAGTTGTTGGTCATACGATTATCAAGCTGACTTTTTTGATTTTTTTATTGTTTTAATGATTACTTAAAGTATCTGTTAAGAAGACCTCTAAAGCCTGCGCCGTGTCTTGCTTCATCCTTTGCCATCTCGTGAACTGTGTCATGAATAGCGTCAAGGTTCTGAGCCTTTGCACGCTTTGCAAGGTCAAACTTACCTTCGCAAGCACCTGTTTCTGCATCTACACGCATCTGAAGATTCTTCTTTGTGCTGTCTGTAAGAACTTCGCCTAAAAGCTCTGCAAACTTGGCAGCGTGTTCAGCCTCTTCAAAAGCATACTTTGTAAATGCGGCAGAAACCTCGGGATAGCCCTCTCTGTCTGCAACTCTTGCCATTGCAAGATACATACCGACTTCGCTGCATTCTCCCTCAAAGTTAGCTCTGAGATCCTTGAGAATATCTTCGCTTACGCCCTGAGCAACGCCAACCTCGTGAACTGTTGCGAAAGACGCCTCCTCGTCCATCTGCTTAAATTTTTCCTTCGGTGCCTTACAAACAGGGCAAGCCTCGGGAGCTTCGGGACCCTTCATAAACATAACCGCATACTGTGCAATACCATTTCATAATTACTTCTCCTTTGTAATAAATATTAGTGTACTTCTGCCGAACATTTAGGACATATGCCGTAGTAGATAACAAATCTGTTTTCTACCTTAAATCCCTCTTCGGCAAGCTGTGACTCAAGGTCATCAGCATTTTGATTGTCTTCAACATCAATAACTGCATTGCATTTGTTGCAGACAAAGTGGGGATGCGGCTCTGTGTTGCCGTCAATACGCTCCTCACCGTTTACGTTGCATATAACGCTGACCTTTCCTTCATCCTTAAAAAGAGCAATGTTTCTGTAAACCGTGCCAAGACTAAGGTCGGGAATTTCGGGCTTTAATTTATCATAAACCCAGCGTGCGCTCGGATGAGTGTCCGTACCGCACACAGCGTTGTAAATTGCATTGCGTTTTGAGCTGAGATTTCTTTTTGCCATAATTCATAAATCCTTATGCAATATTAGTCAGTACCGATTGGCCAAAATCAGTAATCAGTATTAACTTTGGCTATATTCTATCACGCAGATGTTTGATTATATTTACAATAAAGAATTATAGATAAAAAATCTTGCACAAAGAATTGGGAGGAAATATAGTGAAATCAAACAAAACAGTAAAAATTATCATTTTTGTGGCACTTTTCCTGTCTGCAGTAATTTTAATATCGGTAATGACAGGTGCAGTAAAAGAAACAACGGCTGATACCGACAGCGTAAAACTGCCCGTAATAATGTATCACTCACTTTTAAAGGATGAAAAACTGCAAAATGACTACACCGTTTCGCCGACTCTTTTTTGAAAACGATTTAAAATATCTTGCCGAAAACGGCTACACAACCGTTGTTGTAAAAGACCTTACCGATTATGTTTACGGCAAAAAATCATTGCCCGAAAAATGCATTATGCTGACCTTTGACGACGGCTATTATAATAATTATTATTATGCACTCCCTTTGCTTGAAAAATACAACTGCAAGGCGGTCATATCTCCGATTGCCTCAGTGTCCGAAAAAATTCACCGAAACCAAGGACATTTCCGTGACCTACGGGCATATAACTTTTGATGATATGAAAGAAATGTCCGATTCGGGCTATGTTGAAATTCAGAATCATTCGTACAATATGCATTCTTTGAAATCACGAAAGGGTGTTTTGCCAAAAGCGGGGGAGAGTGACGAAGCATATAAATCTATTCTTACGGAAGATGTTGTCAAAGCTCAAGGCTTGCTTGAAAATGCAACAGGGAAAAAACCGACCTGCTTTGTATATCCGTTCGGTGCAAAAAATGACCTGACCGAAAAGCTGATAAAAGAAATGGGCTTTTCGTGTACACTAACCTGTACGGAAAAGCCCAATATAATTACTAAAAATCCCGACAGCCTCTACGAGCTGGGACGATACCGCCGTGACCGCAACGAGTCAATGCAGAATCTTCTTATCCGAATTGAAATGCAGTCATAATATTTATACGGCAGATACGGCAGATTTTTCAGCCTTGGCGTTTCTTACAAAAGCCTCGCACAAAGCTATGAATATGAAAAACAGCGGAGTTGTAATCGGCTGATAAAGGTTTACAACAGCCTGAACAGCATAGCAGATAACAGCCGAAACGCACGCAATCAGCATCGGATTTTCCTTTGCATACTTAACTGCGTTCTTGATCGTACCGCACACAATGGCAAGATAGGAGAGAAGTCCCGTAATTCCGATTGTGATAAGGTAGTTTAGATATTCGTTATGGGCGGCATTTGTTGAGCTGTCACCGTATTTTGAAAGGTCGTCAAAGTACGGACTGAATGCGGAGTAGAACATATCCGGACCTACGCCGAACAGCTTTTCAATGAATGAAGCGTCGCCGAAAATCCATATCGACCTTATCCACATAAAGCCTCTGTGCGTACCCCATATATCGTTAAAGCGGATAATTCTTTCAAAACTGCCGAGGTCGGTTTTGGTGTCAATACAGCTGAAATAAACCATAATTCCTATCATGGCAACAGCACAAAGTCCGAATACAACGGCAAGAGCAATCGGCACGGCTTTTGAAATTGTGATGTTTGGTTTTTGTAATCAATAAGATACAAAATCCCTGTAATAACGGCACAAGCTGCAAGCAATATCCAGCCGATGCCTGAGAAAACGAAAATTTCCTGAAACTTATCAAAGCCCTTGTTTTTGTCGCCAAAGCAGAGCGAGAACAATCTGAGCAGTTTTGCAAACAACAGCATAACAGTTGCCGAAAGGAAAAATCTTTTCAGTCTGACAAGGCTGTTTGAAAACCATACAAGGTAAATAATCATAAATACAGCCATACCGAGAATGCCCGAATCGCTGTCGGCAGTCATAAGAGCCGCAAAGCCAAATCCTGTTGCTACAAGATAAATTACTCTGAGCAAGGTTTTCTCCGTGATAACCGACATTGCAATCATAACAGGCATAGCGATGCAGATGTAGCTTGAAAGCAGATTTTTGTTGCCGATTGTTGAAGTGAAGTCGGTAATAGTCTGTTGGTCGGTGAGAAGAGTAAACATCCCGAGAGGATCAATATAGAATGAGTTAAGCACCGCAAGTGCATAAACTATCATTGAACCGAACGCAAGCGCAACGAATATGTATTCAAAATATTTAAAGCACCTTGTAATCATAAAATATGCTGCGGTGTAAAATGCCATAAGCACAAGACCGTTGTTTCGTCCCTGAGTACCCATAAGTGCATCCAAAGGACTTGCGGACAACAGCGTTGAAATGACATTTATCCCAAGGAATACAATAAATGCCCAGTCCATAAACGAAAGCTCTTCATACAAATGCTTTGGTTTAGGTTTTTCAAGCTTTGGGTCTTCCGGCGGTTTATCAACGCTTGCGGTCATAATAATAAGAAATTCCGCAATAACGAGAATACCCGTCAATATAATGAAAAAGTAATACTTGTCATGCCTGATGTTAAAATATGCGTCGGTAAAAACAACGGAAAAAGCGTGAACATAATAAGCAGATAATAGTTTGTGAGCGCTTGCTGTACCGAATATTTTTCTTTTGGTTTGGCAGGCGGATTTTTATGCTTTGCAGAAGTCATAATAAAATAACCTTTCAATGTAATGTACTTCAATTTTATAACGCACACACGATGTTGTCAAGAAATAAAGTAAGTTGAAAGCTCTGGTTTTCGACTTGCTTCGATTGGCATATGCTGCAAAAAAGAACAATAATTGCATATTTTTCGGCACTTTTATTCCCAAATTAATACTTGTGGAGAAATTAGTATTGTATTTATCTCCGTAAAATGGTATAATTCCCCTTGAGATGTATTTCCATATTTGCAGGACAAAGACTTTTGTAAAAAATTGTTTATGAATTTATCTATTTGCAGATTGGGTGGTTTTATGAAAAAATTAGTTATTTTTGGCTTTGACGGCACTCTTGCCGACACAGCCCCCGGAATTTTATATTGTTTCAATACAACAGCAGTTGCAATGGGCTATGAGAGCCTGTTGAACACAGCGCACTCTACGGAGTAATCGGCGCACCGCTTGAATACGGATTTAAAACGCTCTTTAATATGAGTGATGACGAAATTGAATATGCCGTAAAGAATTACAGCAAGCTTTATTCCCAGAAAGGAAAAGAGATGTTCACCGTCTATGACGGAATTTATGACGCTCTTCGTGAACTCAAGAAAAGCGGTTTTAAGCTTGCAATAGCAACTCAAAAGCACAGAATGTTCACAACGGATATTCTTGAAACCTACGAGGCGTCGGATGTTTTCGACGCAGTATGTGCAACAGATGTCGGTACAAACCTCACAAAGAGTCATCTGCTTTTGCAGGCGTGTGAGCAGACAGGAGTTTCTGTTGAAGAAAGTATCCTTGTCGGCGACAGCACAATCGAGGCAAAGGGTGCGGAAGAAATAGGTATGGACTTCCTCGCTGTGCTATACGGCTGGGGCTTTAAAACCAAGGAAGAAACCGAAGAGTACAAGTGCGTCGGCACAGTGTCATCTCCGGCAGAAATCTCTCAAAAAGTCATGGCACTCTGATTACGGTTAGTGCGTGTAAAACAGTGCATAAATAGGATTAAAATTGTAAATTTTCCAAAAACAAATCGGGCAGTCATAACGATTGCCTGATTTTTTTATGCAAATTTAATTCTGTATAATAACAATGATACAACAATATACTTTTTTTTGCTTGTAAACGGATGTTTGATAAACAGAAATATGATAGTACGGAATTGATATTGTTAAATTCTTTTTACATAAATTTTAAAAGTTAATTTAAAATAATATTGAATTTTCACATATTGTATGCTAAAATAAAAATGCCAAACAAAAATTTAATTTTAAGTTCACCTAAGTGTGTATTTTTATTTCGGTAAAAAATACAGGCTTTACTTTTCACACCTTATAAGTGAAATATTGTGTCGCAACAATCAAAGCTATGTATTTTTCGTGCGTAGCTTCAGCTACGCACTTTTTTGTTTTATGCGAAAATATTTGCTTTTTTGAAAAAATTTGAAAAATTTTTCGATTTTATAAAATCAAAAGCCGTTTTAAATTGTCTATATTATGAAAGGAAATGAGAGGAGGTTATTTTATGAACATTTCCCACTTAGTAGAAAAAAAATTAAGAAGGGAGATAACAAATCATTTGAAAAGCTCTACAAGCTTACAGAGCGTGAAGTGTGGTTTACTTGTATCAGCTTTTTAAAGAACGAAACAACCGCACAGGACATTATGCAGGAAACTTACATAACGGCTTTTTTAAAAATCCAATCTTTGGAAAAATCATCACAAATCAGAAGTTGGCTTAACAGAATTGCCGTTAATAAGTGCAAAAATTATTTGAAAGGTAAAGGTGAAATCCAACTGGACGATGAAATTTTTGAAAATCAGGCAATAGTTGACGAGCGTATATCAATTCCCGAAGAATACATTTCAGACAAGGCAAAGAGAGAAATTATTCTTTCGATTATGCAGGAAGTACTGTCCGATGTTCAGTATCAGACAGTGATTATGCACTATTTTAATGAAATGACTGTTGATGAAATCGCAGAAGTCTTTGAATGTTCAAAGGGGTACTGTGCTTTCAAGGCTCAATTATTCAAGGGCAAAGATGAAAACTGCAATTGAAGATTACGAAAACAAAAGCGGTGACAAGCTTCACGGTGTTGTTGTTGTACCTTTCTTTACAACTATTTTCAAGGAAGAAGCAAAGAGCCTTGCAGTACCGAACATTACAATCAAGCTCCCGAACGGACAGACACTTGCAACCTCTGCAACAAAAGGCATTGCAACAGGTGCAAAGTCAACAGTTTCATCTATCGTAAAGGCAACAGCAACTGCGACAGTAAAAACAAAGGTAATTGCCGTTGTCTGCGGTGCTACAATACTTGCAGGCATATCAGCAGTCGGCATAAGCATTCTTGCAGGCTGTAACGCTGAGAAAGAACCGACAGAACCGTCAGTAATATCTTCAACCGTACAGACATCAACTGTTCCAACAACTGTACCTAAGACTACAGTACCAAAGGCAGTTAAAGATTTGGTAGACAAGGGTGAAATCAAAGTCGACAAAGACGGCAACATCACTGATAAGAATGGTAAGAAAGTCGAAGTAAAAGACGGCAAAGTAGAAGTAAAAACCGATGACGGTAAGACAGTTACAGTTAAGGTTGACGATGTAAAAACTACAGTATCTAACAAAAACAACAGCAACAAGGGTAACACCGAAAAGAAAGAAGATACTAAGTCAAATACATCTTCAAAGAAAGACAACACTTCAAAGACAAATACATCAAAGGTTGACACTTCTAAGAATGACAAGAAGCCAGCGTCTAAGCCAAGCAACTCTTCAAAGAACGACACAAAGCCAGCTCAGAAGCCAGCATCTAAGCCAAGTGAATCTTCAAAGACTGAAACACCTACAGCAAAGCCAAAGCAGAAGGTATGGGTAGACGACTATAAGACAGTTCACCACGAAAGAAAATGGATTGTAACAGGTACTCACGAAGAGGATGATATGAGATACGGCTACATCGATGTGTGTAATAATTGCGGTATGCAGTTAGTAGATGCTAACCAGATGAGAGAGCATCTTACTTGGGAATTGGAAACAAATGGTGCGGGAGCTTATCATTGTGAAAAGCAGTGGGTTAAAGTAGGAACCAAAACAGTAGAAGATGGCTATTGGAAAGAAGCCTATGATGAGAAAGTTAAAGTTGGCGGTCATTGGGAATACAGATAATTAAATTCGATAGCAAGTATAAATCCTTAAAATAATTATTAGGGAAGAGAGGGTTCTTTATGCACCCTCTTTTTCTATGTTAAAAATAAATATTATACTAAAGAAAGTATTTAATTTAGTTAGGATTTATGGTATAATATAAACATATTAAGGAGGAATTTACATGAAAAGTTATAACTCCTGAAGAGGGTAATTATGATATGGGAATGCTTTGTAATCAACAAAATAAAAAAAGAGGTTAAGCATTAGAAAAAATTGCTTAACCTCTTTGTTGTTTTAATAATAAAAAATCTTTTGTGTTACGATGTAATAAATTTTAAAAATATATTATCTTGTTTCCTTGAAAATCGGCAGGCAAACTAAAATGACAGTAAGTTTGACAGTAAGTTTGACTGCATTTTATCTTGTTTTAACTTAATTCAAAATTACTCAACTGAATTTTTGAAATCTCAAAAACCCAGTGTTTAAGCCACTTTTAAGGCATTTTAAGTAATTTTGGCAAAAAATAAAAGGCGGTTAAAAACCACCTTTTTTGGTCGAGGTGACAGGACTTGAACCTGCGGCATCTTGGTCCCAAACCAAGCACTCTACCAAACTGAGCTACACCTCGAAATGTTGCTTAATAACAACAGCTTGATTATTATATACCATATTTTCGGATTTGTCAACATAATTTTCGTTTTTTATTCAAAATTAATTCAAATATTTTGAAAGTCACCATAAAACAGACCGAAAATGTGGTACAAAAAAACAGCCGTCCCTGCATAAGAAACGGCTGTTGGTGCAGGTAACTTGCAAGGGGGATAGGAATGGGGAAAATGGGGGATTTTGTTAGCTATATGTAAGCTACGGAGCATAATTATGAACAATTCAAGATAATATAAGACTATATTTTGTTGATTGCATTCACCAATTCTTTGGGGTTAATGTGGGTGTAAACCTTTTCGGTCAAGTCCATTTTCGACTTGTGACCGACTATTTTTTGATGATTGTGTGGTTCACATTTGCCGATACAAGCATTGAAATGCAGGTGTGTCTTGTTTCGTGTATGGTGGGTCCAAACCCAAATCGTTTTGCAGAGGTGTCCAGTAGTTGCGTTTAAAGTTATCGTATTTCAGCGGCTTGCCATTGGTGTTATTCAGAACATATCCACATTGAGAATCGCTGATGAATTTCTGCCAAAACGGCAGTACTTTGTCTGCTATAGGCACGGTTCGTACACCTGAATCGGTCTTTGAACTTTCAACAAAGAAAGTCTGTTCGTAAAGGTTTACATTTGAAATTTTTAGGTCGAGCAATTCGGACACACGCACTCCCGAATAAATCAGCATAAGCACTATTTTTACCGAATCAAGATTTGAATATTCCCACAAAAGATTTATTTCGCTTTCCGAAAACTTCCTGCGTGCTCGTTTTGTTTCATCTGACTTGGCATTGATTTTCAATTTTTCTGCAAGATTATTATGGAGCATATCGTGAAATATGCAGTATTCGTAGATTTTGTTCAACAGAATTTTAATTCGCCTAACCGATTGATAACCGTTGTTGCAGTTGTCGAGAACTCGTTGCATATCAATGATTTTTATATCGGACATCTTGCGATTGTATAACATTGAGCATTGTTTGTATGCCGCATTATACTGCCTTTTGGTGTTCGGATTTGTGTCTTCGGTGATGAACTCCTTGTACCAAAGTTCATGAATTTCTGAAAAAGTGCGTCTTGCCGAATCAACATCAAACGGGTTTTGATTGTAATCAGCAAGAGCGTTCAGAGCTTTCGGCTTGTTGGGAAAGTAGCCTATAACTCTGCGTTCCTGATTGCGTGTTTCTTTGTTGTAGCCTATTGTCACGCAGGCAACCCACGGATTGCGCCTGTTTCCGCTCAGCTTATAAACAGAGCCGTAGCCGTTAGGCAGTTTCATTTTATACACTCCTTTTGCTTAAAAAAGGGTGCAAAAATCCCTTGTGCTTTAAATTACTTGAAAAACACAAGGGATTGTGATACAATTATTTTGCATTAAACTGCATCATCTGCACCCTGTGTAGGTGATTCCGCTCAATTCGACTGGTACTCGAATTGAGCGGATTTTTTATTTAATTCTATTTAATCGGCAGACCATGGCTGTCGGTGTATGAGCCTGCGGCAATTCTGATTATATCAACAATCCAGCCTATGCCGAAAAGTCCGCCTGTGAAGAGGTAGAGGATACCCATACCTGCTTTACCTGCATAGAAGCAATGAGCGCCGAGCATACCGAGAACAACACACAAAATCAATGTCATACTTTTATCTTTAGGACTGCACAACTGATGATGAGATACAGTCGGAGGGGCAGAGGTCGCCACATTTGGCTGATTATTGATTATGTTCTGAATAATAATTGGTTGCTGTTCTGCTTTGTTTTCGGGATATTCAAGTTCGGACATACAGTAAGGGCAAAGTCTGTATTCTTTGCCGACATTTGCACCGCAATTTTTACATACCATAGATAACACACCTTTCAAATAATAATGTCATAGTGTTTTATTTCTTAATCTATTAAGTTCCTCAATTTCATTTTTTTGACAAAGGGACACTTAAATCTTCAAGTTCCGGACAATACATATAGTAACCTATGTAAATTCTGCACTTAGGACATCTTCCCGTGCGTAAAAATACTGGTAAATAATAAACATATGGGTGTGTATTATCTGTTTTGTTTATACTATAAATTTTATTGTCATACCCCTTACAAAAATCACAACTGTTTGATGTAGTTAATTGCATATAACTCAGGTTTAAGTTGTGCATTGCTTTTAATTTGTCGTTTAAAGCTTTCGCACTCTTTAGTAAGTATAATGTCAGGAAACATTTCAGGATGTTCTTTTCTTGCCTTATCCTCAATTTGTTTTGAAAGTTCTTTGTTTAACAATTCGGCATACTTTATTACTCGTAGGTACTGCTTTTCAGTAAGGTGCATTTTCTCATATGAAAGAGAATCAGAAATCTGATTAGATTTTAAAAGACATTCTACCGCTAAATCTAAATCTCCGTTCGCTTTGTGATTGGTAGCGGCTTTCTGCAATAAAAACATAACCTCAGAGTTTATACACGGAATGGCTCTTATATTTTCAACAGTGCTTACATCATAACTACCACAAGTAACGGGTATTTTTTTTTCTAAAGAAACGTCGCTTTGATTATCTGATTTTAGAGAATCAACAAATCTTAAATTTTCGTCGGTCAAATATGAACTGTATTTGTTGGATATATCTTCAAAAAAATTATTTATTTTATTTTGCTTGCCCTTATCAGTTTTCAATTTATTGGCAGCTAAAAGAGTGGATTTCCAATATCTAAGAATAAATCTATTTGTATTTTGCTCGTAGTTATTTTTCAATTCTTTTAGTTGTTCTTTTTGGTAAAAAGGGTGTCCTGAAGTTTTTTCGCACATTATATTTACAGATTTCTGTTAATATTTGTAAAAGCCTTAATGTAATTATTAAAATATGATTCAGGCTTTGCCGAATCTCTTATCCATTTTTCAGCTCCTGCATAATCACAGAAAAGTAAATATACAGCATTATCAGAAGATTCATTTCTATATTCATTGATAAATGGGTTTTCAAGTAAAGCATTTTTTAACAGCTTGTGGTAGCTGTTCATTTGCGTCAACTTCTTTTTGAACTTCTAATTCCTTTGGAGTATCTGTTTTTGTAGGAGAATCTATTTGTTGGTGCGGTTCTGTTTTATGTGATTTGAATAATTTATCTAAAAATCCCATATTATCCCAACTTTCTGTAATAAAAATAATGTGCAGAACAGGCACTATAAATTGTAAAAAATTTACGGCTACATCAATAAATTATCTCTGTAAAATTCCATTGCTTCAACCATAAATTTATTTGTGACATTAAAATATTCGGCAAGTTCCCACGGTTCTGTTATGCCGTTGTGAACCGCTTCTTTCAGCTCATCCAAAGGGATGAGCTTTTTTATTGTGTGTTTCTTTACTTTTTGTTCCATTTTCCCTTTTACGGTTAATGGAGTTGTGAATAAATAAAAAGCACCTAAATCTATGTGAACTTCTTCGTGAGCAAGCAAAACTGTTTCCTCGGCAGTAGTTTCAATCTTGCTTTTGTCAAGAACTACAATTCCGTTTTCGTAAGGAAAAGAAAATGCTTTTGCTTTGTCAGTTTTGAAATAATCAACAGTTATCCCTTTTTGTTCACATTCAAAATAAATATCCTCTAAAGTCATTCAATCATTTCCTTTTTGAGATTTCTTAAATTTGATATAGCTAAGTATATCGTTTTTAAAATCTTCGCTTTCTCCTTCCATTTCTTGATAAGCAGCATACGAAAGTTCATCAAAATTTGCTTTCGGAAGAGGGGAAGAAACCTTTCTTGCAACATCTTCAACTAACTTTTCAATCTGCTCGTGCTGTTTCTTTTCTTCTTCGATTTCCTGCTCAGTCATAAGTCTTTCAACAGGAACACCGAGATAATTGGCTATTTTAAGGCGAGTTTGGTATTTAGGTAAAACACCGTTTTTCCAATTGCGTATAGAACCTTTACTCAAACCAACTGCAACCAAAACCGCAGTAACTGTTGTACCGTTCTCTTTACATATTGAATCCAATAAATCAAAGAACACAAAAATGCACCTCTACTTTTTGTGCACTTTTCACGAAGTTCATATAAATGCACTTAAATTTCAAAAATGCACTTGCAAAGTACACTTTTATGCACTATAATAAACTTGTCAAGACGATGTGGGGACATTAACTTGACGAAAAAAAGGTGTGTGAATGTGCACCAACTTTGTAATCTAATTTTTTAACTGATTAAATTATAAAGGTATAGTGCACATTTGTCAACCTAAATTATCAATAAAAAAAAGGAGGTAATAAATTGTGGATTTTTACAAAATTGTGTCAGATATATGCGATAAAAGAAATATAACACTTTGTTCGTTACTCTCTCAATTAGAAATGAGTAAAAAGCTAACATCCGAAACTGGCGTAATGGCGTTATTCCTAAAATTTCAGTAAGACAGAAAATTGCTGAAATCACAGATACACCAGTTGAAAACTTACTGACGAATGAAGAAAAGTCAGTTGTCAACGAAATTCTTAAAAAGAACAGTAGGTAATACCACACAATCAATAATACCACAATCACAGTCCCATTAAACGGACTTAGCTGAAAAGAGGTGAAGAAAGACGGAAGTAATAATAATTTTAGGACTGCTAATGCTTTGCACAGCTTTTGTTTCAGCAGTATTAGCTATAAAAATAGTAGCCGCCCATTTGTATAAAATAATAGACAGCTACCTTGATAAGCACGACGCTCAAATTATGGATCTGATTAAGTGGGCAAAGGACGAAGACAAACATCAATGAACGCTTTTCCAACAGGAGTAAGTTTTGCAACTCCTTTCTGTAAATCAAATTTTTGATTACTGTTATTTGATTTGTTTGCGGCTTCTATTTGATTTTTTGAAATCTACTACTATAGGTAAAGAATCAAAAATCTTATAGACTGAATCATCAGTTAAGTATTGATCATATGCGATGCTTATAAGACCCATACGAGATAAAGACGATAAAGAAATTGATTGTTGCTCAATTGAATCGCAAAACTTATTACTACAAAAAATATTAGTTTGCAAAATTCTATGACCGCCTTTTTCAAGCTCCATCCTTATTTCGCATATTGGCAAATTTTCTTCAACTGAAAAACATTTTAGGTTTTGGGCATCTATAGGCGACATTTGTTGAATGATGTCAGAAAAAGACGGATGAATTTTTTCGATTTTTCTACTGTCGAATGAATTGACGATTAACTTTTCAAACATTTCACGAATTTCGTCTTCATTCATAAGGTATTTCGCTTTTTTCAAGAGCATGGTCCAATAATCGATTCTCTCGATTCAACTTTATGTTCTGTTGGAATATTATCTACACCCTTTTGAATGTTAGCTTTAAAGTCTTCCAACTTTTTTTGGCGCTTTAATTCGGCTTTTATTGAAGCATAATGTATGCCACCTACAGTTAAGTTTATGAAATCGGCTAACAGACCACCTACAACTTTTGTTGGTGGATTTGTAAGATTACTTACTGCTTCTGATTCTAAAACAGCTTTTGTAACACCATAAGCAGTATCATTTATGTTTTTTTTGGTCACTCATATGTGCACCACCTTTCTAAATAAATAATAACATTATTTGGGTAATAAAGCAATAAAATATCGAAAAGCAGGTGAGAAAATGGCAAAACTTAAACTTATTGACACAAAGGACAAGTTCCTTCTTGAAATTGACGGAACAGAAATTCCGTATGTTACAAGCTATCAGATAACACGAACGGTCAGCGAGGTTGTACTGCTCAAACTGACACTCAGCGTAGCTGATGTTGAATCAGTCGAAATCGTTTCAGATAAAATTACCAACGAAAAATAGGAGGCGAAAAGTATGGACACAGTTCAGATGAACAAAAAATCAAAGAAATTATGGATAGCAGTGATTTCTATCTGCTTTCTGAGGACGCCGCAAAGGCTATTGAGTTGCTCCGCAAAAGTTGCGTGAACAGGCAAAGGACGAACCCGAAAAATTGGGCTTCAATGTAATTGTAGTCGGCACATCTATCCGTATTCCGAGAATACCGTTTCTCAATTATATTCTCGGTTCAAACCCGTTGAAAGGAGTGTAACAAATGTGGCATTTAAGAAACTATCCGACACGCAGAAAACTGCTCAAAGATGTGGAAAACCTCAGAGCAGAGAACAGACATCTCAGCATTGAACTGAGAAACGCAAGAACAGACCTTGCACTTGAAAAAACAGCGTCAAGCGGTTATCGTCACGAGAACAGAGAGCTAAAACGCAAACTCAAAGCCCTTGAAACGCCTGAATCCGAAGCATTCAATTTTGAATGTGTGGGGGTTGAAAATGCCAACGACTACAAGGTTGTTTGATGAAAAGAACATTTTGCGGGACCTTAGCAAAATGTTTATCAAATATAAAGGTGGGAAAATATTTTGAATTACACTGATTTTATATCCTCAAACGGATACATATGCACTGAATCTGAGTTTGAAATTGCTAAGGCACACGCTAAGAACAAGTTGGCGGTTATTATCAGCCGATTTGGTGATGCAAACGGTGAACGCCTTGAGGATTATTACCTTGAACAGCTTATCAGGGAAGAACTCAGAGCTGAAAGAGTATCAAAGGCGTTGTTTGAAATGCAACTTGCAGGCAAAGAGAAATCCCGCATTGCTTAGGAACAGCAACACGGGATTAAACAAAAAGAAATTTAAACAAGCTCATTATATCATATTGAATCGAAAAATCAATAGTTAGGAGATATTAAAATGTGCGAAGTATGCAGAAGCACTCCGTGTAATCCGATGTGCCCAAACGCACCGCAAGTACTGGTAATGGGGCATTGCAGAGCGTGCAACGCAGAACTCAGATATGATTATACATATTTCAGAGATACAAATGATGATATTTTCTGTTCTCGTGAATGTGCCGAACTTTTTCACGGCATTACCGAGGAAGAATGGTCAATAGATTAAGGAGGTAACATAAAATGACCAAAATTACAGAACCCGTTAATTTGCTTGAAACTGCTGATATGGAAGAAGTAAAAATCTGTCAACAGTTAATGATGCAGAACCTGATTCAACCGATTTAATTCAGGTAGCTCAGATTCCTGTCATCATCGAGAATCTCAAGCTGGTTAAATCTGAAATTGAGAAAAAGGTAAACACTGCCTGCGAAATGATATGTACAGACGAAAACTACAAGGAAATCAAGAAGTTGCGTTCATCGCTCAATAAAGGAATTTGCGGAATTTGAAACTCGCCGAAAAGCGGTTAAATCGGAAATAATAACACCTTATGAGGCTTTTGAAACAGTTTATAAGGATTGTGTAACAAATCCGTACAAAAGGCAGATTCGGCGCTCAAGGGCAAAATTAACGCTACCGAGCAGGAATTAAAAAGGATTAAATACGAAAAGTCTATGAGTTATTTTGAAGAATATAAGAAATCACTCGGTATTGACTTCGTAACATATGAGCAGGTTAATCTGAATATAACCATGAGCGTATCTCTCAAAAAGCTAAAAGAAACCATTAAGACCTTTTTGGACAAGGTTATGGATGACTTAAAGCTTATCGCAACGCAGGAGCACAAGGACGAAATCCTGTACGAGTATAAGCGGTCTTTGAATGTATCGGTTGCAATAACTTCCGTAACAGAGAGGTACAAGGCTATTGAAGAAGAAAAAGCAAGGGCAGAAGCCGAAAGAGCAGAGCGTGAAAAAAAGCCGAGCAGGCTGTGAGCAACACTCTTCACGAATATGAACCGTTTGTTGCAAATGTGCCTGAAGAAGTTGCTCCTCCGGTTGAAGAAATATCAGAACAGCCACAGCAAGATGAAAAAGTTCTGTCATTGTCATTCAAGGTTTACGGTACAAAATCACAGCTTAAAGATTTTGCACTCACTGTTAAGCAGTTAATCAACGAAAGGGGATTGCGCTATGAGTAATTATAATAATCAAAACAATCAGATTCAGCAGAGAAAGCCGAAGTTTTCGTCAATGCTCCAGACACAGGCTTTTCAGAAAAGTCTTTCAAACTCAATGAAAGACCCGAAGGAAATTCAGAAATTTACGGCGGCTATCACATCTGTGGTGAGTACAAATCCTGCACTCGAAGAATGCGATGCAGCTACAATTCTTTCGGCGGCTCTTTGCGGTCACTCTCTCGGACTTCCTCCGTCACCACAGCTCGGTCAGTATTATATGGTCCGTTTAAGGACAGAAAGAATAAGCGTACAACAGCTACATTTGTTCTTGGCTATCGTGGCTATATTCAGCTTGCTATCCGTTCAGGACAGTATAAAAGACTTAATGTGGTGGAAATCAAAGAGAGAGCACTTCTTAATTGGGATCCGCTCACAGAAGAAATTACAATCAAAATGATTGAAGATGAAACAGAGCGTGAAACAGCTGAAACAATCGGATATTATGCTTATTTTCGCTATGTAAACGGCTTTGAGAAAGCTCTTTACTGGAGTAAGGATAAGATGAAACAGCACGCTATGAAGTATTCAGCCGGATATGCAAGCGATGTCAATAAGGGTACAAGTTACACTTTTTGGGCAAAGGATTTTGATGCTATGGCAAAAAAAGACAATGCTCAGACAGCTTATAAGCAAATGGGGTATTATGAGTGTTGAAATGCAGACAGCATATGAAGCTGATAATCATATTATCAATGCTGACGGAACTCCCGATTATGACACCGATACCATGATTGATGCAGAAGTTCCTGCTGAAACACCTGAAATTTACAATTCATCTTCATCTGAACCGGATGAAGAACAGTTCTCTATTGATGATCTTGCAGAATGAAATGATTGATTTAGAGATAATAAGCACAGGCTCTAATGGCAACGCAGTCTTTCTTGACGGTCAGGTCTTGATTGACTGCGGAGTGCCGTTCAACAAACTTGTTGAGTGTGAAGTGGTTGACCGAGTTAAATATGTTTTTTAACTCATCAACACGGAGACCATTGTAATGTTGCTACTCTAAAGCGACTGCTGTCCGAACACCCTTGTATTCGGATAATTTACCCCAATTATCTTTGCAAAAAGCTTTTTTTTATTAGGTGATACCTCCTTTCAATACAATTCTTTCATAGTCGCTCAGGATAAATGGTACTCAATCAGCAATATTACTTTTTCAGCAGTACCACTTCGGCATGATGTTCCTAATATCGGCTGGAAGTTACACTTCAACACTCAACAGGGGATATATAAAGTTATATACGCAACTGATACATCGGAAATCGCTCATATAACAGCTAAGAACTACGATTTGTATCTTGTAGAAGCTAACTACTCAAAAACAGAATTACTTAATCGAATAAAAGATAAACGATTGAAAGGTCAATATGTGTACGAAGATAGAGTTCTTCGTACACATTTGAGCAAAGAAAAGTGCGATGAATGGTTGTATCAAAATATGGGTAATAACAGTTTCTTCGTTTATATGCACCAACATGAGGACTTAGTATGATTACATCAGCGAACATAGTATCTTATGACGGATATAACTTAATAGTAAGACCGCATGAGCGTATCGGCAGAGAACTTGCACAGAAACAAGTACATGAAATTGAACTCAGAATTGTTGACGGACGCACGATTTCTGCCGAACAGCGAAGAAAAATATACGCAATCATCAGAGATATAGCATTTTGGTGCGGAGATAATCCCGAATGGATTAAAGAATATTTCAAGTTTAATTTTTGCGGTGAATTTGGCATTGAATACTTTTCGCTGTCTGATTGCGAAAAAAGCGTAGCAAGAGATTTCATAAGCTATCTGATAGATTTTTGTTTCTACCAAAATATCGGAACAAGAGATACTCTGCTTAATGTTACAGATGATATAGGCAGATACTTGTACAGTTGTCTTGAAAATCGTAAGTGTGCAATATGCAATGCACCAGGTGAAGTTCATCATGTTGACAGAATTGGTATGGGGCGAGATAGGGAACAGATTGTACATATAGGATTAAAAGCTATATGCCTTTGCAGAAAGCACCACGATGAAGCACATCGGCACGAAAAAGAGCTGTTTGATAAGTACAAAATCTACGGTATAGAGCTTGATGAATATCTTTGTACAAAGCTGAAACTTAATACAAAAAAGAAAGAGGTGATACAGTGAATGGCTGGACAACCAAAGCGAGGGCTTGACTTTGCGGCTTGGGATGTTCACTTGTTCGATGATGATGAGAGATTTGATGTGCTTATTGATGCACAGGGTTGGGACGGCTTTGGAGTATTTTTTGGATTTGTACCAAAGCTTATGCAACAAATGGTTACTATTATGAGTGGCGAGAAGAAACCAGTGCTGCCACGATAGCGAAACGAATGAGCGGTGGAATTAAATCAGATACGGTAAATCAGGTAGTTAAGCTTTGCTTACGAATTGGGCTGTTTGATAACGGGCTGTTTGATAGGGAGAGCATACTGACCAACAAAATGATGCAAGAACGATATATGTACGCTATCGAAAAACGCTCCGTGCGAGGTCGCACAATAAATAGATTATATTGGCTTTTGAAAACGGAAGAAACAAAGGCTTATATAGTTATACCTGAAAATGAGCATAATCTCTCCGAGAATGAACATAATCTCTCCGAGAACGACACAAAGAAAAGTAAAGTAAAGGAAAGTAAAGTAAATAGAAATAATTATTATGCGATGCCGTCTGCAATGCAGCCGACACCGCCGGTGAAAATATTTTTCTTACATTACCTTTGAACGATAAGAGTAATTATCCAGTTTCAAAATCTGATGTTCAGCACTACAAAATTTTGTATCCTGCTGTTGATGTAGAACAACAATTGCGTTCGATGTTGGGGTGGCTCGAAGCTAATCCGAGCAGGAGAAAAACAAGAACCGGCATTAAAGGTTTCATTACTAAATGGCTTAATAAGGTCCAAGACAGAGGAGGTGTAGGATATGGATTCAATCCAAGCGATAATGTCAAGAATAATGTCACCACAGCGAGCGGAGGAAATTATCCAACGGGCGAGAAAGTCTTCTAAAGAACTCACTCCGAGAGAAAAAGCCGAACAAGAAGCAAAAGTGTTTAACTCAACACCCGGTAAGCTCATTGGCTATGAGTGCGAGAAATGTATGAACCGAGGCTATATTTACCGTGTAAAGGCAGGCGAAACGCCTTTCGGGCAGGTTACATATGATGTGGTTGCTTGCAAATGTGATTGTATGAAAATTCGAGATGAACTTCACAGAATGCAGAACAGCGGTCTTCAAAAACTTCTTAAACGATATACTTTTGAAAGTTACAAGACAACCTCAGATTGGCAGAAATATGTGAAAGATAAAGCATATGAGTACATTGACAAATGCTCTGATTGGTTCTTCTTCGGCGGTCAGCCCGGTTGTGGAAAGACACATATATGTACGGCTATTGTCGGAGCATTACTCAAAAAAGGCAAAGCACCTAAATATATGCTTTGGCAGGATGATATTACCAAAATCAAGCAGGCATCGAGTAATTTAGAGGTGTATGAAGCTCTCATAAATTCATATAAGCAAGCGGAAATTCTTTACATTGATGATTTCTTTTTTAAAAACTCGCAGGGGCGATTTTGTCTCAACAGCTGATGTCAATGCTACATTTAAGATTATCAATTACAGATACAATGAAGGATTGCCGACTGTCATAACATCTGAATTATCACTTGAACAGATTTCGCAGATTGATGAGGCTTTAGGCAGTAGAATTTCAGAAATGGCTAATCCGAAAATTTTTATTAAAGCCGATAAAAATAAGAATTACCGTTTTACGAGAGGAAATGAAAATGATGTCTGAAGCACAGGAGCAATGTAAACTCATTAAATGGGCGGATAAATGTGTGCAAATGAAAATACATCCTGAACTTTCAATGCTGTACGCTGTTCCAAATGGTGGCAGAAGAGATAAAGCCGAAGCCGCACATCTTAAAAGGCAAGGAGTTAGGGCAGGTGTTCCGGATTTATGCCTTGCTGTGCCAAAAGGTAAATATCACGGCTTATATATTGAGCTTAAAGTCGGCAACAATAAGACTTCTGAACATCAGGATAAATGGTTGCAGAATCTTTCACGGTGCGGATACGCCGTAAAGGTATGTTATGGCAGTACATCAGCAAAGCAGACAATTGAAAAATATCTGCAATTGGGTGATTGATTATGAAATTGCAGGTTTGTCGAAAGTGTAAACACGAATATCATCCGTGTAGCATACGGAAATGCCCGTACTCTGAAAAAAAGGTTTGTACATCTGCGTTTACTGCTGTAAGCACTGTAGGTTTTGCAAGCCCGTAAGCACAGGCTTTGTCTGTGAATTTGAAAGGAGAGAAAGCATTGAAAGCGAGAATACCCGTTAAGCTGAAAAGAGAGACTATGGCGGAGATTAACCGCCTTGCAGATAGAGAATATCAGAAAGTCAAGGACAAGGAAATTGCGGACGCCACAAGGCGAATTTTTAAGACGATTGTATTTGCTTTGTATAAGGATTTCGGCTTTGGCCGTGATAGATGCGCAAAGGCACTAAAGTCTATGACCGAAATAATTGAACACTCTGACACTGACGAAGTGTTTTGGGAGCATATCGACCGTGTGGTTATCGACAAGCTGAAACTTGAATTTGAGAAGCGGGACTACACAGACAACGGAAAAGTTGTTAATTTTGAAGGAGACGAAGAAAATGATTGATTGTACGAAAACTACAAACTACTTCAGCGAAAAGAAAAGAATGGGTAGACAGGCGAGCGGAGTGTGCAAACTTAGATGTACAGATTGCCCTATGGGCATGAGGAATAACGGCATAGGTGTTACGTGTTCGGATTTTGAATCATCTTACCCCTGAACAAGCAATCGAAGTTGTTCAGAGGTGGAGCAATGCGTATCCGCAAAAGACATTTCTTACGGAGTTCTTGAAGAACTATCCGAACGCTCAGCTTAGAATAGACGGAATACCTAAAGGTGTGTGTCCGTATGCCTTAGGACTGATAAACAGAGATGATTGTCAAAAAAAAAAGACCATAACTGCGGGTTGCATGTTATTGCCGAAAAAAAGGAGCGTGAAAAACAATGATTGAAAAAGAATTAAAAATCCGTGATTTTTTGCGGTGACTATGCATTGGATATACCCGATTATAATGGTAGCAATTTCACTTTGTATTTCAATTCAAAGAAAAACGCCGAAAATGTAAAACGCATTATTGAGATTGACGGAAGCAAACCTAACGAAGCAACCGTGTGTGAAATGCAAGAGATTAAGCACGGAAGTTGGGAATATGACAGCGAGGGTGTCGACTGTGCAATTTATTTATGTTCTGAGTGTGGTAATTTTATTGCTCTTTATGCGGGCGTTTTTAGCGAGGGTATTGATTTGTATCCATATTGCCCTTACTGCGGAGCAAAAATGGATAAGGAGTGAAAATAATGACAAGAACTGAATTTGAAAAGTATTTAGGTAAGGATGTAACAATTACTCTGTATGATGGAGCGATATACGCAGGCATATTACACCAAACTGGCGAAAAAGCTTTTGCGGACAATCCTAATTTATCAGTGCCGTTAAATTTTTTTTTTTTGTATTGATGAGAATAATGAAGTAGTTAAAAATACTGTATTTAGAGTGTCGCATATCCAGAAAATCAGCTGCAATGAAAAGTTAAGAATGACAAATTTTGAAAGGATTAAATCAATGAGTATTGATGAAATGGCTCGAAGTTGTATAGACTTTTTCAGTTGCCCGTACGGAACTCCGTATGTCGGTTGTCCTATGGAAAAGCGATTCAATAACAGCTGTATTGACTGCACAAAACATTGGCTTGAAAGTGAGGTAGAAGAATGAGAGACATTAAAAATATTACCGTTAATTACGATAACGGCGAAATAGAAACCTTAAATAAAGGTGTAGTTGTTGGTTTTGATGAAATCGACAACGAAGAAGAAACTATCAAGGTCAGCTATCGTATGTGCGATATTAAAGGCAAGGATTTGTATTTGATTGTAAACGCTGTTATTGCGTTGGCACAGAAACTTGGTATGCTTGACGAGGAGGAGCGTGATGCGGATTGACGGTTAAAGATTATTTATATTCGGTCAGGGTTTCGGATAAGCTGATCAGAACGAAAGAACACGAGCTGTCGAAACTTAGGCTGAATATTGCACAGGTATCGGTTAAGCAAAACGAACCTGTTAAGACATCGGGAGTTAATGACCCTATGCGGATTGTTGACAGGATTGCAGACCTACAGGCTGAAATCAATCGGGAGATTGACAATCTTGTACGGTTGAAAACTGAAATTCGCAGTAAAATCAACGCACTTGATGATTACCGTTACATTGCGATTTTGACCGAGTATTACATAAATTGTCATCGGTGGGAAGATATTGCAGAGTGTATGGAAATGAGCGTAAGGCATACCCTGAGGTTGCACGGCGAAGCGTTACAGGCATTCCGAAAAAGTTCGATTTTTCGTAAAATTATTTTAAAATGTCATTGAATGTCACCCTTACCCTGCGTATAATGGTATTATGAAAGTTTGACAAACAGGACATATGTGAAACTCTCCTAAGATAAAATTGCACAGACCGCTCTCGTTTGAGGGCGGTTTTGTGTTGTGTGTGGTTATTTTATACAAATTATTACTTTCTTAATTGTGCGGTTTACAGAAAAATGTAAAATTCGTTGAATTGTGTCAAATAATATGATAGATTAGTGGTATATAATAACTAAGGAGAGCTACATATGAGCGAAGAAAGTAAGGCAAAAACCTGTTTTGTTATAATGCCTATATCAGATCAGCCGAAATACCCTGCAGGTCATTTTGACAAAATATACGAACAGATAATTGTTCCTGCTGTCAAAGAAGCAGGATTTGAACCTATAAGAGCAGATAGCAATCAAATATGTGATTCGATAATGCAAAAAATTTTGAAAAATTTAGTTGAATGTGATATGGCAATTTGCGATTTAAGTTCAAGAAACTGAATGTTATGTATGAATTAGAATTCGACAAGCCTATGGTAAAAAAGTAGTTTTGATACAGGACGATGCTACTGATAAAATTTTTGATGTAGCAGGAATAAATACTGTTTTTTATAAGAGAGATAGGTTGTATGAAAATGTTATTAAGGCAAAAGATGATATTGCTAATGCGATAAAGGAAACTTATGAAAATGGTTCATTTTCGTTAATGAGTATAGCAAATTTAGAAAATGCAACTGTAGATAATTCCAAAGTTGATGAGGTCGTTTTCGATAGATTTATGATGAAATCAATATATTCAAAGTTAGATGCTATTGAAGATTCAATAAGAATGTTTTCTAATACGCCAAATGTTAGTGACGAATTAAATGTTGACCTTAATAATCGTGAATTTGCAAGCTTGCTTATGGAATGTCGATATGCATTGAGAAACAATCCCAATAATCTTGATTTACTTATTTCCTGTTATCAAAAATTGTTGAGAGTTAATAGTTTATTGATTAACAATAAGGACAATAAATTACTTACGCCTAAAGACTGTTTGATATTAAGAAATACACTGGCAGAATTGAATGACAGAATTAATGATTTAACGCTTAATACTGATTAATTGAGAGTGCATTTAGTACTCTCTTTTCTTTTGCTTATTTTTAGAATTTTCAGACAAAGAGAGGTGACACCGTGAAAGACAAATTAAACGCAAGACAAAAGAAGTTTTCCGAATATTATGTGCAGAGCGGTAACACCGTTCAGAGTGCGATACAGGCAGGATATTCAGAAAATTACGCAAACGCAAGAGCATATGAATTGTTGGAGAATGTTGGAGTTTCAAAATACATCAAGGAGCTTTCCGATAAGCTCAAAGATGAGCGCATTATGAGTGCAAAGGACAGACAGGTTGCTTTGTCCGACATTGCAAGGAATGACGGGCAGGACACCTCCGACAGAATCAGGGCGATTGACACGCTCAACAAGATGACGGGAGAATATACTGTTAAGGTTGACGCAAAGGTTGAGCAGTCCGAAAAAGCTATCCGATGTGTTCAGACAGTTGGGTGGTGAGGGATTGAGTGAGTAACAAATTCCCGTTGTCACAAAAGTATATCGACTTTATCAACACAACAAATGTGTCGGCTGAATTTCTTGAAGGAACTACAGCGTCCGGCAAAAACTACCGTCGGAGCAGGCGTTAAGTTTATGCGAATGGTGTCGCAGTCGCCGAAGAAACTTCACGCAATTGCCGCCAAAACTACGGGCAAGGCTGAGGAAACTATAATTCAACAGGACAACGGTATTCTCGACTTGCACCGCAACGCTGTCTATTGTGGTAACGGCGACAAGGATTACAAGCTGCCGCATATCAAGTTTGAGGACAAAATTATCTATATTCTCGGTTACAGCAGTCGGGATAAGTGGGAAATGGTTCTCGGTGCGCAGTTTGGGTGCGTTTATATTGACGAAATCAACACCGCCGATATCGAGTTCATCCGAGAGATGTCAACCCGTAATGACTATATGCTTGCAACGCTGAATCCCGATGATCCGAGCCTGCCTGTGTATAAGGAGTTTGTCAACCGCTCCCGTCCTTTTAAAAAATATGAAAACGATGTTCCTCCCGAGATTACGGCGGAGCTTACCGAAGAACCTGTACCGAATTGGCGGTATTGGTTCTTTTCTTTTGCCGATAATTTAAGTCTTACACCCGAACAGATTGAAAAGAAAAAGAACTCTGCACCGAAAGGTACAAAGCTCTATAAAAATAAAATCTTAGGTTTGCGAGGCAGAGCAACAGGACTTGTGTTCCCGAATTTTGAGAGGACAAGACACATCAAATCAAAAGAGTGGGCAGAAAAGTTTTTGAACTGTAACCGCAAGTCGGAACACTTTGTTCAGTTCACCGCAGGTCTTGATACCGCCTATTCGCAAAAGTCGCCTGACACTATCGCAATGACATTTTACGGCATTACCAATCACGGCAAGTGTGTTCAGCTTGATGAAAGAGTTTATAACAACGCTGAAATGCAAACGCCTATTGCCCCGAGTGACACGGTGAAGAATTTTATTGATTTTCTTGACCGCAACCGTGATGAATGGGGCTTTGCACGCACGGCTTTTATTGACAGCGCCGACCAAGCGACTATTACCGAATTTCAAAAGTATAAGCGACAGCACGGCTGTGTCTATGACTTTGCAAATGCATGGAAGAAAACGAAGATTATTGACCGAATCAATCTTGTACTCGGCTGGCTTGCCACCGACTGTTATTTTGTGCTTGAACATTGTAAAAACACGATTGCCGAGTTTGAAATTTACAGCTGGCGAGAGGATAAAGACAACACACCCGAGGACGGTCACGACCATTGCATTAACAGCGGTCAATATGCGTGGCTGCCGTTTAAAAATATTATTGGAAGTGAAATAAATGGGGCTGATTAACAGAATGGCTGAATCTATCAGATCGGGAATTAAAAACTTTTTGCAGATTACTCCTGCAAGCGACAAAACAATTACCGTCACCGAAACAAGCAATCATCTGACCGAGTGCTTTATCAATCGCATTTGGTATTGGGGCAACAGCAGACAGCTTGCGGAGCTGTACAGGCAGATTGATACAAAACAAAACTATGTTTTGGGCGGCAAAAAGCACAAAGGGGCTTGAAATTCGTAAAATACACACGGGCCTGCCGGCACTCATCTGCGAAACGCTTGTGAATATCGTAATTTCCGACTACAACGGCACAGATGTTACAAGTAAAAATTCAACCGCTTATGCAGAGCGTTGGGAAGATATTGAAAAGCAGAACAAATTGTCCGACACGGTTAAACAAATGCTTCGTGACCTATGTGTTGTCGGTGACGGTGCTTTTAAGGTCAGTTTTGACACGGCTGTATCAGATGTTCCGATTGTTGAATGGTATCCTGCCGAAAACATCGACTTTACATATGTGCGTGGCAGAATCCGAGAGGTTAAGTTTTACACCGATTACACGCAAAAACACCGCCGTTACCGCTTTGAAGAAACATACGGTTACGGCTATATTCACTATGCTTTGTATGATGACAACGGCAAAGAGATTGACCTGCACACGGTTGACGCTCTTTCGTGGATTGATTCAAAGGGTGTTACATTTGACGAATCATATATGTGGGCTGTACCTGTCCTTTACGGCAAATCGTGCCACAAGGGCAGAGGTGCAGGCATTATCGGCATAAAAACAGACGCTTTCGACAGCCTTGATGAAGTGTGGTCACAGTGGATGGACGCACTCAGAGCCTGCCGAACAAAGCAGTATGTGCCTGATTGCCTTGTTCCGAGAAATCCCGAAACCTGTCAGCCGATATCACCAAATCCGTTTGACAACCGATTTATCACCGTGGGCAACGATATGTCTGAAAACGGCAACGGCAACAGGATTTACACCGAAAGTCCGCAGATTCAGCACGAAAGCTATTTGAGTTCATACATTACTGCCCTTGACCTCTGTTTGCAGGGTATTATATCGCCGTCAACTCTCGGCATTGATACGAAGAAGCTTGATAATGCAGACGCTCAGCGTGAAAAGGAAAAGACAACCCTTTACACAAGGCAGAACCTTGTCAAAATCACGCAGAACGCACTTCAAAGCCTTGTTGCAGTTGTACTCAATGCAGACGGGGAACTTAACGGCAAGGGTATTGTTGAGGGCTTGGAAGTGTCCGTAAACTTCGGCGAATATGCAAATCCGAGCTTTGAAAGTCAGGTTGAAACCGTGTCAAAAGCAAGACAGGGCGGTTTGATGTCAGTTGAAACCTCGGTTGATGAGCTTTACGGCGACAGCAAGTCGGAGGATTGGAAAGCCGAAGAGGTGCAGAGAATTAAAGAGGAACAGGGTATTGCAGGCGAGGAAGAAACTTCTCCATTTGATGATGTTGACCTTACCGACACGGGCAATGAACCCGATAAACCCGAAGATATCGCAAATCAGGACGATGACAGCAAATGAGTAAGCAATGAGTGATTACAACATTAAAGAGGCTTTTGAGAGAATTGAAAACGAGCTTATCGACAGCATGATGCGCAATTTCAGCCGTCACAGAGCCGAAGAAACCAAAGAGGGTTACAACTGGACACAATGGCAGGCTGAACAGCTCAAAAGTCTTGAAGAGTACCGTAAGCACAACGCAAAGAAATTTGGCAAGCGTTTCAAAACCATTAACGGCAAGGTTGAAGAGATGATTCGCACTGCCAAAGCTGACGGAAATGCAAGTCAGGAGGCAGAAATTCTTGAAGCTGTCAAGGACGGTTTCAAAGCCCCGAAAAAGCCGTCAGCACACAGCACAGCCGAGTTTTTTAAGATGAATGACCGTAAACTTGACGCACTCATAAAATCGACCACAGACGATTTAAAGAGGGCAGAAACGGCGGTTTTGCGTATGAGCAACGACAAGTACCGCAAGGCGATTTTTAACGCACAGGTTGCAATGAACACGGGTGCGGTTACATACGAAAAAGCCGTTGATATGGCTTGTAAAGATATGCTCAACGCAGGTCTTAATTGTGTGGAATACAAAAACGGTGCAAGGCATACGCTCTCGGATTATGCAGATATGGCGGTTAAAACAGCCAACAAAAGAGCCTATCTGCGTGGCGAGGGCGAAAAGCGAGCCGAATGGGGGAGTATCCCTCGTTGTTGTGAACTCAAGACAGGGCGGTTGCCCCGATTGTGCAAAAATATATCGGCAAGGTGTTTATTGACGATGTTTATTCAAACGGCAAAAAAGTCAGACGGAAACTATCCGCTTCTCTCAACCGCAATCAAGAACGGTTTGTTTCATCCGAGATGTAAGGACAGCACAAGTACATATTATCCCGAACTTGATGATTTGGACGCACCGTTGTCTGAAGATGAAATCAAAGAGCTTGACCGTCAGCGAGGAATTGAGGAAAAACAGCAGTATGCACAGCGACAGGCAGAACGCTTTGACCGCCGTGCCGAATACAGTCTTGACGAGGACAATAAACGCATTGCCCAAACCCGAGCCGATGAGTGGCACGATAGGGCGAATACGCTTGAAGAAAAGACAAAGCAATTCTCACTAAACACCAATGAACAGAAATATTACAGACCTGTTTTTGAAGAAGATATATCAAAAACTTTTGAACGCAAAATTGAGGGCGAAACAATTACAATTGATACCCACAAGGCAAATACATTGTGTGATAATGTTTATATTTCAGATAAGGTAAAGCTAAAACGAAAAGAACTTCATAATTTTGATATGCAAGTGAGAAAAGCGTTTGATATGCTCGGAGAGGTTGAAACAAGCGGAAAGCCTGAAATTTGTATTGTCACTCCCGAAGAAATGCGAGTAAATGCTATTGCTTCATATATGCCAATGCAAAATGTTCTAAATGTCAATTCAGCATACTTTTCAACAAGTGATTTGTCAGATTTACAAGAAAAACTTGGCTTGTCCGCAAGACGGATTGAGTACAATTCTGCACGAACTGATTCATTGGCAAGACGCTAAAAATTACAGAGCAAAATTCGGAAGTATTAACGATTATTTTGAATATTGCGATTACCTTAATAAAATTTATGCCCCAAAGGTTGAAAAAATTGATAAATAACGGTTATAATATAGAGGATATAAGTGAGTATGCTTTTGAATGCTTAAAAGATAAAGCTATGGATGAAGTGTATAACGAGTACAGAGTCAGCAAACTTTTAGGGTGATGATGGTATGAGATTGATACAAACTGAAGAACAAAAATCTCTATGGAATGCGTTTAAGCCGTACCTTGTAACAAATGGTTTAAATGTCACTTTGCGTGAAGATGCTCCACAAGAAGCTAAAGATGCTGAAGCACTTTACAGTAAGCTTAGAGAGAAACAAAAAATGCAATATCTAAAAGATAGTGGCATAATCTAACCGCTCCGTAAAAAGGGCGGTTTTGTTATATGCAATTCACAAAAACAGCATAAAATTACGAATTGAGCATTTTATAATCGACAGCAATGTTGATTATAGGGTGCTTTTTTGCATTTAAACCCGTCGATTTCGACCAGTTTAGTAAGGTGGTGACAGAATGAAAATCAGAGTAACAACAGCATTTAATGACAGGCAGAACGGCTATGTAACCCGACCTGTGAATGAAGTTTTTGAATGCTCCGAGCAGAGAGCAAAGGAACTCATTGACGGCGGTTTTGCAGAAGAGGTCAAGTCTGACGCTCCCAAAAAGCCGAGAGCCAAAGCAGTTAAAACAGAAAAACAGAAAAAGCGGATTAAGCACTTTACGAATATGTAAGGTGCTTTTTTATTGTCCGAAGACATTAAACTACGGGAGACACCGTGCAAAACTGAAACAGAGAGACACTCTATAAACTGATTACGGGAGACACCCGAAAAACTGAAAGGATATGAAAAATGGCAGAACCAAATCCAACACCAACCCCCAATGAATCGACACCTGCACCGCAGGGAACTCCACAGGAAACGCTCCTGCCTTTGATTATGACAAGCTCGCAAGCCTTATTACAGGCAAACAGAGCGTGACAGAGGACACCGTTTTGAAGTCATATTTTAAGGAGCAGGGATTGTCAGCCGATGAGATGAAAGAGGCTATCGGTGCTTTTAAAAAGCAGAAAGCCAAGAACACTCCCGACTTTGCAAAAATGCAGTCGGAAGTTGAATCTGCAAACAACGCAAAGCTTATGGCAGAAGTCAACCAATCGGCAACCCTCGAAGCCGTAAAACAGGGCGTTGACATTGCAACCGTTCCGTATGTGCTTAAAATTGCAGACTTTTCAAAGGCTGTGACAGACGGCAAGGTCAATGCGGAAAAGCTGACAGAGGCTGTTAAAAAGGTGCTTGACGATATCCCCGCACTCAAGGGCAAACCTGCCGAGAACGGCACAGGAGTTAAGAAAATCGGCGGTGACGGCAACAGCGACAAAAATTTAACAGAAGATGCCTTAAGAGGAATTTTCGGCATCAAATCTAAAAAGTAAGAAAAGAGGTAAATAATTATGGCAGTATTAGAATACGCAACTATTTTCAGTAATGTATTAAGAGAATTGTATGGTCAGGCCCTTACTTGCGATGACCTTTACCACTCAAACTCTGACATTCAGATTATCAACGGTAAGGATATTAAAATCCCGAAACTCTCGGTCAGCGGTTATAAAGACCATACACGAGGTGCAGGCGGTTTTAATTCGGGTACATATTCAAACGGTTACGAAACCAAAACCCTTGACCACGACAGAGATATTGAGTTTGCTATCGACCCTATTGATGTTGACGAAACAAATATGGTAGTAACTATCGCAAATATTCAGACACGCTTTGAAAAAACACAGGCTATACCTGAACTCGACTGTTATACTTACAGCAAGCTTTATACAGAAGCTAAGCGAGTTGGTGCAACAGTAAAAACTACTGCATTAACTGCGGCGAATGTGCTTGCAGATTTTGACGATAACCTTGAGGCTTTTGCCGAAGCAGGTGTACCGCTCGACAGGGTTATTCTTTATGCGACACCACAGTACAAAAAGCTTTTGAAGAATGCAGAGGGTATTCAGAGAACACTTGAAATCAGTTCCGCAAAGGGCATTGACCGCCGTGTTCGTTCCGTTGATGATATTGATAAGATTGTAGAAGTGCCAAGCTCAAGAATGAAGTCTTTGTTTGATTTTACAAACGGTTGTGTTGCTGACAGCTCAGCTAAGCAGATTGACTATATTCTTATTGACCCGGAAGCACAGGTGTCAAGAGTTAAGTATTCATATATCAATGTCTATACTCCGGGTTCTGACAGCCGAACAGCTGATAATTATATATATCAGAACAGAAAAGTTAATGGTACTTTTGCCATTGACGAACTTATGAAGCAGGGTGTAATCATTCATGCCGAGGCTTAAAGCGAGGTGAGAAAAAATGAAAGCAATCAAAGACAATAAGTCATATACAGTCAACACAGACGAGGAAGCTAAGACTTATGTATCCCGTGGTTATGATATTCAGGATGACAACGGCAAAATCAAAGAATATGGATTAGGCAAGAAAATTTCTGTTGATGATTACAATACTTTGAAGAAAGAAAATTCAAAGCTCAAAGCCGAAAACAAAAAACTTAAAGAGAGTACCAAGTCAGACACAAAGGAGTAAATCTATGTATACCGATTACATTGAACATCAGGGTGGAGATGAAAACAGCATTATCTCTGCCGAACACATTGATGTTCTGACTTTTAACCGCATTGATTTTGAAAAACTTTCGGAAATGCAGAAGAGAATCATCGGCAGAGTGCATAGCAGACTTACTGCTTTTGAAGAAGAAAATGCCGATATGATTTCTTCCTATCTGAAAAGCTATTCAATCAACGGCACATCAATGGAATTTGGCGCAAGCTGGAATTTAATGTGTATCAGCGGAGTGGCAATTCCTGCCGACCTCTATGCGTTGCTAAAATCAACAGGACTTTGTTATCCTGCAATCTGAAAGGTGCGTGAAAACCGTGAAATTTCCGTCACTTGTAAAAAAGCAGTTCTGCAAAACTCCTGTCGAGGTCACAATCTACGGTGAGGGTGTTACCGAAGACGGAGCACCCCTGACCGTGTTTGAATGCAAAAATCTGTATCCCTCCGAGAGCTTGTACCCGTCAGCAACCCTGCACGGTGGCTCTGCCTTGTGTAATATGCAGTCAAAGGCAAAGACGGTCTATACCAAAGAGCAGAAAATTGTTCAGGTGTCGGCTGTCTTGCTTTTTGACGGCGATATTGTCCCCGACAGCCCCACTTTAAGCGGTGGCTTTGTAATCCTTGACGGCGTAAAACGAAACATCGTACAGGGTACAAAACACCGCAACCCCGACGGCAAAGTTAATTTTACGGAATTGGATGTGATTTAATGGGATTTTCGGTATCATCAAAAATCAAACTCAATATGCCTGTTGTAAAACAGCTTGATAGGGCAAAGCAACAGGCTCTTGAACAGACAGGTGACGCACTTCTTACACAGGTGAAAAACACGCAGGTAATGCCGTTTGATACGGGTAATCTTCAAAACGAAAACACCTTTGAAGATTGTGCGCAGAGTTGGAACGGCACGGTTAAAATAGTGTCAAGCACTCCGTATGCAAGGCGGTTGTATTTTCATCCCGAGTATAATTTCAGCCGTAAGGAAAACATTGCCGCCGGCGGTAAATGGTTCTCACCGTGGCTTGAGGGCGGTACACGGCAGAATTTTTTGCAGTCGGGCATTTGTGAGATTATACAGAAAGGAAGCAGGACTTTGATTTACTTATCGGACATCAGAGATTGGCTCAAAAGCGTTACCTCAGCCGAGCATTATTACATCGGCAAGCTTGACAACAAGCAGGACAGGTCAATCGGTGTATATTCATTAAAGCAGTCGGGAACACCCACAAGGGCAATCGGCGGTGAAAGCACCTACGATACAATAAGCGTGTCTTTGCTTATCCATTACACCGACAACGCAAGAGAAACCGAGGAGTTTGCACGCAGACTTTACGAAATGCTTTACGGCATTAAAAAAGTTGAAATTAAGGAACACAAAATCTATATAATCGAACTGCTCACGGAAGAACCCGTTGATGTGGGAACAGACGACAAAGGGTGTGTATGAGCAGGTCATTGAAGTTAAATTTTATTACGAAAGGAAGTAATTTTATGGCAAAAGTTGAATCGGGAGTATTCCCGTGCTATGAAAATCAGTTTGCGGTTGGCAAGGCAGGAACAGAATCCGCCACGACAAATATTGCTAACTGCGAAGAATTTTCTGTTGCATTTGACAACGGTGTCGAGGAATGGACAGCCTTTGAAAACGAGGGCTGGAAGTCAAGGCTTATGACAGCAAAGTCAATCACAATTTCGGTAAAGGGCAAGCGTACAATCGGTGACGCAGGCAATGACCAGATTGCCGCCCTTGCATTTGAAAACGGCAGAAAGGCAGAAGTTTCGTTTATGTGGGACCTTCCCCAACGGTGCAACCGTCCTCTTTAAAAATGCAGTTGTATCCGTTACATCAAACGGTGCAGGCGCAAGTACGGGTGTTGCTCCGCTTGAATTTGAAGTTATGTCAAACGGCAAACCTGTATATACAGCAGCCGCTTAAAAAACGAAAGGAATGAACGATTATGTCAAAGTTAATTGATATTACAGACAAGCTTAATTTTGAGGAAAAGCCGAGTGTCAGAGTTAAAAATGTTGACCTTGCAATCAACAATGACGCAGTTTCAATGCTCAAAGTTGCGGCACTTTTTGAGGACGGCAACGGTAAAAGTAAAAGATGTTATCGAAATGTATCATCTTCTTTTGATGAATCCGAGAGAGAAAAGATTGAAAAGTTAAAACTGAATATGCACGATTTCAACGCCCTTATCAGCGAATCTGCCAAAATTGCAACAGGCGATTTGACTGACGAGGGGAAGTTCAGACCCCGGCTACGACCTGATTGATGACTTTGATTTAATCGTGTCGAGCTTTCGCTCGAGTACGGGGTCAGCATTTATTCAAAGGATTTTGCAAAAATGAGTTGGAATGAGTTCTGCTCACTTCTGCAAGGCTTAGGGACCCGAAACACCGCTTGCAAGAACGGTTCAAATTCGCCTTGAAACCGACAAAGAAGTCTTGAAAAACTTTACTTCGTCACAGCATAAAATCCGCAGCAAATGGCGGTCAAGAAATGTAAAGCACTATTCAGACGAAGATATGAACACCGTTCTTGCAGAATTTCAAAACTTTTTTGCCAATCTGTAAATTTGTACATAATTTTCACTGTATCTACAAAATTCTTGACAATGTTAATACATAGTGATAAAATGTAACATACACTAACAAATTTATTAAGGAGAGTGTATGTTTATGAAATGTCCACATTGCGGAAACGAATTAAAGGACGATGCAAAATTTTGCGACAAGTGCGGTGCAGGCTTTGGCGGAAACGATTCAACCTCGGCAACCGTAAATCCTGCAAATGCAAAGAAGAAAATTTACAAGCGTTGGTATTTTTTGGTTATTATCGTTGTTGCTATTATGATTGTTGGCGGTGTAAACGGTGCAATTAACGGTAACAGCGGTTCAAACAAATCAAAGCAGGAAACTACTGTTGCAAATCAGAGTTCAGAAAAAGCAACTGAAAAAGCGACAGAAGCACCGACCACAAAAGAAGTTGCAACAGAAAAGCCTACTAAAGACCCGAAGAAGGTGGAAAAAGAATTTAAAGACGGTTTGCAAAACAATCGACTTTAAAACTCTTTCAAGAAACCCTGACAAGTACAAAGGTAATGACTACAAGTTTGAAGGTAAGATTATTCAGGTTCAGGAAGGCTGGGGCGATTCGGTTGACCTGAGAATCAATATAACCAAAGAAGAAAATGAGTATCTTGATGAACCATTGTGGACTGATACAATCTACGCAACAGTAGAAATTCCTGACGGTGCGGACAAACTCCTTGAAGATGATGTAATCACATTCTGGGGAACTTGTGACGGCGACTATACATATGAAACCGTAATGGGCATCAATGTGTCACTTCCGAAAATCGACATCAAATACTACGAACTCAACAAATAAAACAAAAAGCCACTCCAAATGGGGTGGCTGTTCTTTTGCAAAATTTTTAAGCGTACATCATAGCGGTGTGCGCTGTTTTTATGCCTGTTTTTAAAGAATCTAAAATGAAAGGAAGTGGTGAATATGGCGACAAAGGCGGGTGAAATTGAGCTTGATGTCAGGCTTACGGGTGATGATATTTCCAAAACATTGCGTAAGATTTCCGATTCAATTACAAAAAGTTTGATTTGGCATTTTCAAGTCTTTCAAAAGATTTTGAAAATGTAAGCACGGATATGAAACAGTCCTTTTCAAAGGTTGCGGAAGGTGTTTCTCAGAAAACCGAGAAAGAGTTTTCAAACATCAAAGGCAGCGGTGAGCAGTTAAGCAATTCGGTTTCATCTTCGTTTAAGAAAATCGGTACAGCTGTGGTTGCCGCCTTTTCCGTTGCTAAAATCAAGGAGTTCGGTCAGCAGTGCATTGAATCGGCTGCGGAAGTCAATGCGGCAAATTCGCAGTTTGAGCAGACATTCGGTACAATGCAGTCACAGGCAGAATCAGCCATTCAGAGCGTTGCCGATCAAAGCGGTATTCTTGAAACCCGATTACAGGGTGTCGGCACAAGCATTTATGCCTTTGCAAAAACTACGGGTATGGACAGTTCAAGTGCTTTGAGAATGATGCAGGAGGCTTTACAAGTAACAGCCGACAGTGCCGCATATTATGACCGTTCGCTTGAAGACACCGCAGAAAGCCTGAAATCGTTCTTGAAAGGCAACTTTGAAAATGACGCCGCACTCGGTTTGTCCTGTACTGAAACCACACGAAATGCGGCGGCTAATAAGTTGTATGGCAAGTCATTTACGGATTTATCAGAATCGCAGAAACAGCTCACGCTTTTTGCAAATGGTCAAGGACGCTAACCAGCTTTCAGGTGCTATGGGGCAGGCAAGCCGTGAAGTAGACGGTTGGGAGAATGTAACGGGCAACCTCAGAGAAAGGTGGAAACAGCTCCTTGCCGTAGTCGGTCAGCCTATTCTTCAGGTGGCAACTCAGGTTGTAAAACGGTTGAGTTCCGCACTTGCAACTTTAACGGAATATGCCAAAGGTGCGGTTGAATCGCTCTCAAAGGTCTTCGGCTGGGATACAGGCAATAACACCGCAAGCAATATCAAATCTGCGTCCGATTCTGCCAAAAGCCTTACGAATACGGCAGATGACAGTTCAAAGTCACTTGATAATGTTCAGAAAAGTTCCGAAAAAGCAAAGAGAAGTGTTGCGGGCTTTGATAAGCTGAATGTGCTTTTCAAGTACCGATAGTTCTTCAAAGTCAGATACATCTTCATCAAAAAGCTCATCGGGCGGACCTGTTGCAAAGAATGTTGTCAAGGACACAAGCAAAAACCTTTCGGGGACATTCAAAAATCTATACGAAAAAAGCGGATTCAAAGGCTTTGTCGAGAATGTACAGAAAGGTATTAACAAGGTTGATTGGTCAGCTATAGGCAAGAACTGCAAGACTGTTTTTGATAATGCTGTTCCAATAGTTCAAAAGGCATTCGGCACAATGCAAAAGGTCGGTTCTGCAAAACTCGGGACAATCGGCTCTGCATTCGGAGCTGTTGCAACAATCGGCGGAAAGTCGTTTCAGACCATTTCAGGCGGTGTTGCTAAGTGGATTTCAAAAAGACAGGGAAAAGATTATCGGCTTTATCGACACCATAGGCAACAATCTTACAAACGGCTATAACAACCTTTCAACATTTTTTGATAATTTCGGTACACTTGCAGGTAATGCAATTGACAATGTTCGCCCTCAAATGGAAGAATCAATTTTCAATCTTTTAAGCGGCCTTACAACCTTTGCGGGCTCAGTCGGCGAAGTTGTTTCGGGTGCGTTTTCAACTGCAACCGAAAGCCTTGTTGAATGGACTGAAAATGACGGTGCAACAATCACAGAATTTCTTGAAAATTTACAATTGCAGTTTGCAGATGTGTTTAACTTTATCGGTCAGATTTTCGGAGATATTGGAACAATTATCAGTAATTGGTGGAACGGCAACGGACAGCAGATTTTTCAGAATATCTGCAATATGTTTACCAATATCGGCACAACACTGATGAATGTTTACAATCAATGGATTAAGCCTGCGTGGGATTTTATCGTAGCAATCGTAAAATCAGCTTGGGAAAACTGGCTGAAGCCTGTTTTTGAAGGCGCAATAAACTTCTTCGGCAAGGTTGCAGACTGTGTTTCAATCGTGTGGAATAACTTCCTGTCACCGTTTGTAAACTGGCTTGTCAGTTTTTGGGGACCTATATTTCAGAATGTTTTCAATGCCGTAAAAAGGGTGTTTGATAATGTGTTTACATTTATCGGTGGCTTGGTTACCTCTATACAGAAAACATTCGGCGGTCTTATTGACTTCATTACAGGTGTTTTCTCAGGCGATTGGAAAAAAGCATGGCAGGGTATCTACGACTTCTTCAAAGGTATTTGGGACGGCATTTGTGCCGTGTTTAAGTTTATTATAAACGCTATCATTGACGGCATAAATGCGTTGTGGACGGGCATTTATAATTTCGTTTCGGGTGTTGTTAATTCAATCGGCGGAATTGCGGGTGTTATCGGCGCGGCATTTGGACAGGATTGGAGCTTTTCAATGCCTGAAAATCCGCCTCTTATTCCGAGATTTGAAGAACCCACGGAATCACCGGCACGAAAAATTTGCAAAAGGCGGTATTGTTAAGGCTCCGACACTTGCGGTTGTCGGCGATAACGCAGGCGCTAACAGCGGTAACCCTGAGGTTATTTCCCCTCTTAACAAGTTACAGGGTATGCTCGACAATTCGGGCGGTCAGGATACAGTGATTCTCACACAAATTCTTGACCTGCTTAAACACATTTATGAAATGTTCATTATCTTTCGCAATAACGGCGGCAACACTTATTCGTTTACTGCCGAGCTTGAGGGTTCAACGCTTTTTGAAGAAATGATAAGACAGGATGAGCTTTACAGACGCAGACACAACGGTAAATCCGCATTCGCATAAAGGGGGAAATGATATGTCAAATTATAACGGCTATTTGCTTAAATTCGGCAACAACATAATGCCGAATAAGTACATTACCGCATTTTCGTCAACTCCGAATCAGCGACTTGAAACTTCTGCGGAACGAGATCAGAACGGTACGCTTCAAAGGGCAACGCTGCCAAATTACAAAACAAAAATTTCGTTTTCAACTCACATTCTTCATCTTGACGAAAAGATTGATTTTCAGTCGATTATCAACCTCTCAATGGCGAATAAGTTACAGAGAAAGTGCAGGGTAACTTATTGGAACGATGAAACGAACAGCTATTACACCTCTTATTTTTATATTCCCGATATTGAATATACCGTAATGAATGCCGAAAAAAGTGATATAACCTATCAGCCGATTACGGTTGAGCTGATTGAGTATTAAGGGGTGATTCTTAAAAATGCTTGTATCTAAAGAAATTGCTGATAAGCTGAAAACAAACACACTTTACAACACCGTTGCCCTGCATTCTCCTGACGGCAGTTTTGAGGATATAACCGGCGAAAGTATCGTGCTTGACAGTTTTTCGCTTGAAAATGAAATCGTTGAAAAAGAATTGAAATTCGGCGGTTGCATAGCCTCTGAAATGAGCGTGAAACTCATTGATTATGATTGCTCGGCTTTGATAGGAAAGACGGTACAGGTCATCATAACGGCAACATATCTTGAACCGGAGCTGTATCCGTCAGATGATTTGTACCCGTCAAATGCTCTTATTTGTCCTGCCGAAACAGGAACGGTTGAATGTCCTGTTTTCTACGGTAAAATTCAGTCGGCTCAAAGAGATAAAAAAACAGCGTAACATCGTCAAAATCACAGCCTATGACGCTTTTTATGATATGTCAAAGGTGGATATGTCTTTGTGGTTTGCAGGCAAAGAGAACGAGGACGGCAGTTTTGCTTATGGTTATGCGCACTATCAAAAGACGATAATTTTAAGAGCTTTTATTCAATAATCGCAGAATTTGCCAAAGATTATGCAATTACAGGGGTTTCACCGCCGAGCTTATCTGTCTTTAGTGTACCGCTGAAATTTGATGATAACTGCGTGGAAAAGGTTATAAAGGACATTACCTTGTCAGATTTAATCCAAGCTTATGCAGAATTAACTTTGAGCTTTGCCGTTATAGATGCCGACGGAAAAATGCGTTTTAAAAGGCTGTATTCTCAATCTTCCGTTGAAACAATCGATTCGTACAAAGATTTATCCTTTGAAGATTACGAACTTGAGCCTATCCGTATGTACAGTGCTAAATTTGCTGATAAAAAAGCGTTTTTGTATGGCAACAGTAACGATTTTTCTTGGTATGTTTCCGATAACATTTTGATGAGGTGCAGAACAACAGCAAGTGATATCGGCACAAAATATAATTCTGTTAATTTTTTTGGTGATGTATATAAATACCGCCCGACAAAAATTAAGCTGTTTTCGTATTGGTGGCTTGAGGCAGGCGATAAGTACACAATTAAAACTCCGTTTGAAGATTTGCCGACAATCGAAACATTTGTGTTCAATAAGAAAATGGACGGATTTATAACTGCCCTCACATCAAAGGGCGAAAAACGATTAGGAAAGGAAGTAAAGAAAATGAACAAATACAATAAAATTGTCTTTGTGAACGGCTCTGCTCCGCCCCTCAATGCCGACAACCTCAACCATATGGACGAGGGGATTGAACGGGCAACAGACGGGGCAATTGCACTTGAAACCGAAATAGCCACGGCAAGAGGTGGTTCTAATTCACTTGGGGCAAGGCTTGATACAGTCGACACAAATCTTGCAAAAAAAGCTGATAAAGCCAATACTCTCGCAGGGTACGGCATTTCAGACGCATATACACGAGAAGGAACAGATAAAAAACTTGCCCGAAAGCTCGATTCAATGCCGTTCGACAGCGAACCAAAAAATAACAGCCCGTGTTATCTCACAAGCGGAGCGGTTTACAGCGCTCTACTTGTTAAAGCCGATAAAACCGCCTTGGCAACTAAATACGATTCGTCAAATATTGAAAGTGGTACATCAACACTCACACCGTATTCAACCGTCACCGATAAAATCAAAAGTGCAAACTGTACATATAAGACGATTGGTGACATCGTAATCGTCAGTGCAACGGTCAAAATGAACGCAGTATCTCTTGGCGGCAATAGCATGTGTCCGCTGATTGATTTGCCGTACAAATGTATTTCCGAGGACAATGTTTTTTGTGTCGGTATTTCAAACCTTGGCAAGCTCTTTAAATTTGCCATTCCGAAAAATAACACTTGGCTACAGTTTTCGACTCAGGATAAGACGGCTTACACATTTGCAGACGGCGAGCAAATTAATGTGATTTGCTTGTACAAAATTAAATAACGGAGGTAAAAATAATGGAACTTAAAGAAAAAATCACACTCGATATGCTCACAAAGGACAGCGTGTCGGTACTCAGACAGCAGTTTTTGACCTTTAACGGTGAAGAAATGCAGGTAGGCGGAAACATCCGCAACGCATATATGAACGCGAATCCGGCAGAGAACAGCTTAAAACGGTGCTGTCAGACGAATATTACAATGCCGTTATGGCAGTTTGGGGTGATAATCCAACCGTTGACGAGCCGATAGAAAGCGAGGTGTAAACAATGAAAGAAAACATTTTACAGGCATTATTTGCCACGGTATGCGGTGCTATTGTCGCATATCTTAACATCTTGCTTGTGCCGTTTGCGGTGATGATTGCGGTAATGATTATCGACTATATCACAGGAATGGCGCAGGCATACATCAGTCACACGCTTAACAGCCGTGTCGGTGTAACAGGCATTATCAAAAGGTAGGCTATATCGTAGCTGTAGCGGTCGGAATTGTTGCAGATTATCTCATCAGCTCGGCACTTGTCAACTGCGGAATCGACCTGCGGATTAACTACTGTATCGGCATGATTGTGACGATTTGGTTTATCATCAACGAATTAATTTCAATCCTTGAAAACCTTTCGGAAATCGGAATCCCATTGCCGAAGTGTTTAGTATCAATCGTTAAAAGATTAAAGACAACAGTCGAAGTAAAAACAGATGAAAGCGAGGAATAGTTATGACAAATGCAAATTTTATTAAGTTTGCAACATCTGAGGTAAACAAGTATGTGTTAAATCACATAGATAAGTCAGATGATACACCTGATTTTGACACTTTTTGTAGTGTGGTCGTGTAAGACTTTGCAAAACCACAAATGCCTTATCAGCACAACATTACACGACGGTATGTACTACGAATGTACATACAACGGCGATAAAAACGAAATGTATCTTGACGCATACAAAAAGTTTGAAAACAAAAAATTATTTGCGAAAGCGAGGAATAATTATGAGTAATTCAAAACTTGTTAATTACACAAAATTAAGCCCAAACCACAGCGGTAAACGCACACACAGTATTGACCGCATTACTCCGCATTGCGTTGTAGGTCAGTGTAGCGTTGAAACACTCGGAAACATTTTTCAGAACACAGCTTGTGAGGCAAGCTGTAACTACGGAATCGGCTATGACGGCAGAGTGTTGCTTTGTGTTGATGAAGGGAATCGTTCTTGGTGCAGTTCATCAAACGCAAATGACCAGCGTGCAGTCACAATCGAATGTGCAAGCGACACGGTAGCTCCGTACACCATGAACAGCAAGGTGTATAACAAACTCGTTGCACTCTGCGTTGACATCTGCAAGCGTAACGGCAAGACTAAACTGCTTTGGTTCGGTAATGAGGACAAGACGCTAAATTATTCGCCAAAATCAGGTGAAATGGTCTTGACTGTACATAGGTGGTTTGCAAATAAATCCTGCCCGGGCGACTGGCTCTATAACAGGCTTGGCAATCTTGCAGACGAAGTAACTGCACTTCTCGGCGGTAAAACATCAAATAAGGAGAATGAGGAAATGATTAAATACGGTTCACATAATACGGCAACACTTGCATTCAAAGAAACAGTTGATTACACTCTACAATATGGGTATCATCAAGACGAAAGTCGATAATTCAAATGGTTTCGGTGACGGCACTCTGAAAGCTGTTAAAGAAGCACAGAGAGCAGGTAAGGTCACAGTTGATGGTATCGTCGGCGAAAAGACAATCAATGCTATCTATCATCTTATCAATGATTGCAATTGGGCTAAAGATAAGAAAATTGCAAATGCAAAGAAAGCGTTAGGTTAATATTACATATCCATAATAACGCCCCTAAAAAAGTTATTATGGAGGTAAAAAAATGCGTAGCTTTATCGGCTGGATTGGTGGCAAAAGTCACCTTAAAAATCAGATTATTTCACTTATTCCCAGTGACTGTAACCGCTACATAGAGGTGTGTGGCGGTGCAGGCTGGGTCTTATTCGGTAAGGATAAAATCAAAGGTCAAATGGAGATATTTAATGATATTGACGGCGACCTTATTAACCTTTATAAGCAGATAAAATACAATTGTTCTGCTCTACAAAAGGAGATTGATTGGTTACAGTCTCGAGAGCTGTTTTCGCAATATCGCTATGAGATTGAGAATCAGGTTGAGCTTACTGACCTGCAAAAGAGCAGCACGATATCTTTACTTGATTAAATGTAGCTTTGGTAGCAATAGAAATTCTTTTGCGACCGCCCCTAAAACAATTTATAATATCGTTTCTGAATTACCAAAGTACAAGGAGCGATTAAAAAGTGTAATCATTGAAAACAGGGATTTTGAAGACCTTATTAAAACATATGACCGTGATTCTGCTCTGTTTTATGTAGATCCGCCATATGTAGCATCGGAACGCTACTATAACCGCAACTATACTAAGTTTAATAAAGATGACCATATCCGTTTAAATGCCGTTTTAAAGGGGATTAAAGGGCGTTTTATCCTATCCTATAACGATTGCGATTTCATTCGTGACTTGTATAAAGGTTACCATATTAAGTGCGTAAGCAGGCAAAACTTGCTCCCAGCAACCGCTGAAAATCGTGCAGAATTTAAAGAAGTTATCATAACTAATTACTGATTTGGTAATAATATTACCAATTAAGCAAAATAATAACGCAGTAGTATATTATATTACTCGGGGCGTTATTATGATTAAAATTCATTTGTCCGATTTGCTTGGCAAATACCGCATAACGCAGGCTGAACTTGCCCGTAAAACCGGCATAAGACCTGCGACAATATGCGATATATATAATGAGATGTGTGACCGTATTAACCTTGAACATTTGGACAGGATATGCGAAGTCCTTGGTTGTGATGTTGCTGACATCCTTGAATATCAGCCAAATAAGATTAAAAAGACCGGCACAAATCTCATTTTAGAGCAAAACGGCAACCGAAAAAAGAATAATTAACACAAAAAAACACCTTGCAGATGAGTAAAATCTCTGCAAGGTGTTTTTCTTTTTACGGAAACATTTCTGCAACAATATGCAAAAATGATTAATTCAATTTTTTCATTTAGTGTGAAAAGTTTTTTCGATTTGTGCGAAAAGCGACAGATGGTGCGGTATCTTTTGGTTATAGATTTGTTAGCTACTTGTTAGCTGTGTGTTAGCTACGATATGTATTTTTCCGTGTTTTAGGGTGATTTAAGTATAGCAAAACCCCAGTAAACATCGTATTTACCGGGGTAAAAAGCTTTGGTGCAGGTAACAGGACTTGAACCTCCATGAAATTGCTTTCACATGGACCTGAACCATGCGCGTCTGCCAATTCCGCCATACCTGCTTATTAAATTGAAAATTGAAAATGGAAAGTTGAAAATGATTGTGTCAACTTTTGCATAATCAATTTAAATTCCCTTGATTTTTACACGGTGGGGGAAACCGAGGCGGAGCTTACTTTCAGATGAATCTTACTCCTCAGCTGATTCCGCAACAGCACTCAAAATATGCTATATTATTATAGCAGACCGACAGGTAAGTGTCAAGTGACATTTACTTTATCGGTCTGTTTTACGCTGATTATTTTTCAGAATCGGGTTTGCGGATTTTGAAACCGTCATATTTTCCGATGTCGCAGAGGGCAATTTCGTGGCAACCCATTCTTGTTGACAGCGGTGCAAGCTCCATATAGTCGCCGTAGAGGAAAGTAAGGTACTTGTCATATTCCTTTGGCACAGGGAACTTGTAACCCTCAAAGTCGGCATAAGCAACATCGTCAAGATATTCCTTTGGAAAAGCACCGTTATAAATATTTCTGCCCATTCCGTCATAGAGATATTTTGCGTTCTTTTTGTTTTTAAAGAATTTTAAAGTACGGACTTCAAGCCACATACTGAATCTGAGCGGAAATATTTTCTTGCAGAAATTTGTTACAATGCTCTGGATTCTACTGCCGTTTTTAGCCTTGCGATTGTTCCATTTATTGAACACCAGCGCTCTTGTGAACAGAGTTACAGCCATATGAATTTTTCGTCCGATTGCTGAATTGGCTGTGTTATCATGACAGAAAATATCAAACGCAATTCCGTTGTGCATTGCGTGATGGTCTTTTGCAAAGTCGGTTGCAAAGAAAGTGTCGTCAAGTCTGACCTTGGCAAATTCATAGAAACAAGCCTTGTCCGTATGGTACGATTGAAAAGTCATGTTGCTTGGAAGTTCCTTTGGCGCAATCTCGCAAAATCGGTCAAAATCTTCACGCAACATCATAATGTCTGCATCATCATCCCACGGAATGAACCCTTTGTGACGAATTGCACCGAGAAGTGTTCCGCCGCCGAGAAAATATTTTATGTTGTGCTTTCGACAAATTCTGTCGGTTTCAAGCAGAAATGCAAGCTGAATTTCGTGAATTGAATCAAGTCTGCGCTCGTGTGAGTGGGGGATACGCAGAACTGTTTCGGACTTCATCTTGTCCATTATGCAGATTTTCAGCATGGTTTCAAGGTCAATATCGGGAGTGCATTCGTTTACGGAAATCTTGTTTGAATTAATTGCACAGCCGTCAAGCTCCGTAAAATCGCCCGACTCAATTGTACAGCGACTGCCGTAAATATCGTTGAGAACAGCCGCAATCATAATCAGCGATGCGTTGCAGTTTTTGCCGCCGACATTATAAACTGCGTTTTCTTCAAGATTTGTCATTGCGAAAACAATCGCCTTTAAAACATCGTTGATATAAACAAAGGTGCAACGATCCCTTGTTGCAGGAACAACTGTGTCACGGCGGTTGGCTATATCGTCAAAAACAGGATCAAGCACGCTTGTAAAGTTGCTTGAAGCTCCCAAAATTATGCCCGTTCTGAGCGTTGTAACGGTTGATTCGCTGTTCTTCAAAACCGAGTGCAAGGTGGTTTCTCTCGTTCTCATAAGCTGACCTGCAAGCGATGAGGGGAGGTTGCGTCAAGTTCTGCGTACTCGTTTTCAGAATAAACTCTGTGCGGTTTGGCTTTGCCGTAAATTCTGCTGTCGTTCACAACGACAACTCTTGCGCCTGTGGCTTTTTGCAATTTTGGCACAGGCATTTACCTCTGCAATGCCGTCAATCATAATCTGTGGGTTGTTGTCTGTATGTTCACCGCAGATTCCTGTTGTAATTACATAGTCGGCACTTGAAATTTCTGATGCAGAATTATAATCAACAAAATCAAAATCATCTCTTAACAAGAGTTCGCTGTGGTATGATGCCATTGCGTTGCGTGATTTGCCGAGAAGGATAACTTTTATTCCGAGCCTTTTAGCCTCGTTATTGTAGAGAAAGGCATAGCAAAGACACCTTGCAAGTTCACCGCCCGAGATGACAATTGTTTTGTTCCTGAGCTTTGCAAGAGTTTCTTTTTTCAACTCCGGGCAATGCCGCCCTGTCGGCCTCAAATTCGTTTAAAAAATCTTTAATACGCATTACTTTATCCTTCGTAATTCTGCACGCAGTTCTGTTGCTCTTATACTGCGTTTTATTCCGTCTTTAAGCGTGGTTTTCGGACTAAAGCCGAGTGATTTTATTTTATCGTTGCACAAAACATACGGTGTGGGGGATGACGGAGAAAATTCAGGTTCTTCTTCGTCTTTTCTGTGAACGAACACTATGGAGAGATTCTTTTCGGGATTTGCCGATTTTACAAGCTGTGCAAATTCCCGCATTGTCACATTTGCGTTACCGTTTGAAATGTTGTATGCCTCACCGCTTTTTCCGTTAAGCAAAATATCAATCAGTGCCGAAACCGTGTCCGTCACATAGCAAAAGCTGAACTTTTCACCACCGTTATCTGTAAGCATAATGCTCTGATTTTTTGCCGCACTGACAATCAGCTTTGCCCATTTTCTTTCATCGCTCATTCTGACACCTCCGAGTGTGGGGCAGGGACGGGCGATTTTACATTCATACCGAATTTTTCAGCATAGCAAACAGCAAGTGTTTCGGCTGAACGCATACTTTGTGCGTATGCACTGTCGGCATCGGTCGGATCAAGATAGCCGAGGTCGTTTTCGCAAATGTTATTTTTACCGCTGAAAACCTCCCCGTAAACCATATATGAAGATACGAGCAGAACCGATTCGGCATTTGACTCTTTTGCATATTCAAGCACATTTGCAAAGCCCGAAGTGATTGTATCCGCAATTTCGGGATTACTGCAATCTTCCTCTGCAACCTCACACGGGCAGTTGCAGTATATTACAAAGTCGGCTCTTTCAATCTCCGGAAAGTTCTTTGACTCTCCGATTTCAACAACAAAATCTTTGCGGAGAGTAAGGCTGCCGAACTGCTTTTCGGCATCTTCACGGCTTTTTGCAAGGGTGATTACCCTTGTGTTGTTTTCGAAAAAAATCATTGCCCTCAAGCAATGTGCATATAATGTAATATGCAATAAGTCCGTAACAGTCCGACACGAAAACAGTCTTGTTTTTTAACTGTTGAAAATTTATCCTGTTGTCTGCAATTTTTTTAATGTCCTCAAAAATTTCGGAGGGCAGATTGCCTTTTACGGTACAGTCCATATGGGTTTACCTCTCAGATAAATCAGAAAAGCTCCGCAATTGTGGAGCTTTTGCTTTATTCCGAAACGGAATTATTTTTTCTTTTTGATTCCTCATACACTCTGAGGGTTTCATCTGTCGTCCGTCAAACATAACAGTTCCTTTTTTCAGGAAGATTGAACGCGCGCAGATTTCTTTAACCGAAGCGGCATTGTGACTTACATAAAGTACGGTTACACCGCTTTCGATAATCTCTTTAATTTTATTTTTACACTTCTTTTTGAAGGTTGCGTCACCGACCGAGAGCGCCTCATCAACAACAAGAACATCGGGTTCAATGTTGACATTGATAGCAAAACCAAGACGCATTTTCATACCGCTTGAGTATGTTCTTACAGGCTGGTCAATGTAATCTCCAAGCTCTGCAAAGTCGATGATTTTCTCCTCGATCTGCTTAATGTAGCTGTCCTCAAGACCGAGAACATAACCCTTCAGATAAATGTTTTCCCTGCCTGTCATTTCCATGGAAAAGCCTGCAGTGAGTTCAAGCAATGCGGCAACCTTGCCGTCAACGGTGATTTCGCCTTCGTCGGGAAATGCAACGCCCGTAATCATTTTGAGCAGAGTTGACTTGGCTGCACCGTTATCGCCGACAATACCAACCGATTCGCCACGATTGATTACCATTGAAACATTGTTAAGTGCCTTGTTCGTTTTTGCATTTCTCGGCTTAAAGAAAAGAGCCTTGAATCTTGCCTTGTCATCTTTGTAGAGCGTGTAGGTTTTGCTGACATTTTTAAAGGTAATAATCGGATCGGATACTTTTGTTTCAGCCATAATATTACCTCCTTAAAGTACATCAGGAAGTTTTTTCCTGAGTCTGTTGTAGTTGAAAATACCAAGGACGAAAATTACAACAAATTCAATTGCAAACACAAGACATTCCGTTTTGTTTGCATAGAACGGTCTGTTGTAGAGGAAACAGTTGCGGTAGCCGTTTACGAAAAAGTTAATCGGATTGATAAGCATGAGCTTGTTGAGAAACGGCGAATCAAAGCCGTAGGAGTTGTACATAATACCCGATAACCAGAAAATACCTGACATAACGGAAACAATCAGGCTTTCAAAGTCCTTACTGAACGCAGACATCGGGGCTGTTGACCATGTGAGCGCAAGGAAGAAGATAAACATCAACGGACAGTACAGGAAGAATTGCAGATTGTACCAGCTCGTCCGATTGTGAAAAGCACATATGCGTACATAAATGCCATAAGAATCAGGTGAACTAAAAGCCTTGAAACCTCTGTATAAGTAAGGATTGTTGAAACGGGGAACTTAACCTTTGTAATAAATTGACGGTTGATTCTCAGTTCCTTTGCACCCTGCGTTATGCTGTCCTGAATAAAGAACCACGGAATGATACCGATGAACATAAAAAGTAAAGAAGTCAATGGAAAAAGGCTGTGCTCCGCCGATGTCAAGGTGAAGTGTTTTAAGCTGTTTGATACCGCAGGAAAAAGCGAACCAGTAAACAAAAATTGTAAACGCAGGCTTAACAACAGCCCAAAGAGGACCGATTACGGCGCCTTTGTAAGTTTTAATAAGTTCGTTTTTGGCAAGGAGCAAAATCTGCTTTCCGAAGCCACGATGTTCTTTTAAAATTGTAAACAATTATTATACCATCCTATCTCTTTTGTGATGCACAGGCGCCCGCCTGCAAGTGAATAAAATCGAAAAATGTATTATGCACTCTTTAACAGTATATATTATATTACTTTTTCCTAATTTGTCAATCAAAACAAGGCAATTGAAATCTATTTGTAAGATTGAGCGAATCCCCGTTAATTCTGTGTATTTTGAGTGTTCGCAGAGTGAATATGACAACCTGTCACGAAAACCCTTTAAAATAAGGAATAATACTTTTCAGATAACATAAAATTTAAAGGCTGTATAAATGGGGGATGATTGATTTTAAAAAATTTACCAAAATTAAAATCCCGAACAGAGCCTTTAAAAGCTTTGCTCGGGATTAATTTTATTGCTTATCAGTCTGCCTGGATTTTTTTACAAACTGTTCCTGCATATAGGAATAAACCTCATCGGAAACATTTGAAAATACATAGCATTTGTCAAGATACTCGTCACTCGGGAAGATGAATTCGTTTTTCTTTGCGTCTTCATCAATGTAATCGTCATATGCCACCTGATTGGGTGTTGCATAGTTGAGATATTCAAAGTTTGCGGCGGCAATTTCAGGATCCTGCATAAAGTTGATGAACTTCTCTGCATTTTCCTTGTTTTTACTGCATTTCGGAATACACATTGCGTCATAGAAAAGGTTTGAGCCGTCCTTTGGCATTGCGTAGTCAAGATCCTCGTTGTTATCAATCATTGTCATAATGTCGCCTGCGTAGTACGGAGCAATTGCCGACTGGCTGTTTTCCATTTCAGTAAATACCTGATCCATTACATATTTTTTTTAAGGAGAGGCTTCTGCTCTTTAAGTTTAGCGGCGGCTTTGTCAACATCTGCCTTGGTGCAGTTAGCAGGATTAATGCCCTCAAGCTGCATTGCAATTGCCATTGCGTCACGGCTGTTGTTAAACATAAGAATCTGACCCGAAAGGTCTTTGTTCCAAAGTGCGTCCCATGAATCGGGCTTTGTTTTAACTTTTGTTTTGTCATAAACCATACCTGTTACGCCCCAGCTGTAGCATACGGTATATTTACCTTCGGGATCGCAGGCAAGCTTTTTGAAACGATCCATAAGATTGTCGTAGTTAGGAATATTGTCAAAGTTAAGCTCCAACAGCATATCCTCATTAATCAATCTGCTGATCATATATTCGGACGGAATGACAACATCATAGCTTACATTACTGTTTTTCAGCATATTGTAAAGCTCTTCGTTGGTTTCATAGGTTGTGTAGTTTACCTTGATGTTGGTGCGTTTTTCAAACTCCTCGATAATGTCGAGTGAGTCATCTTCGCCGTTTGAAATGTACTCGCCCCAGTTGTAAACATTAACTTCTCCTGCGTCAGCTGAGTCAGCCGAAGCACCTCCGCCGCAGCCTGAAAGGCAAGCCGCACATGTTGCCGTCATTGCAGATGCAAGGACAATGCTGATGATTCTTTTCATTTCTCAATCTCCCTTTAATAAAATTTTTAAAATCAAGTTCTCTTTTTTCTGCACCTTTTCTTCGTGTCTGTCACGCAGATTAATAATAACCATAACAATGAGTACAGCAAGGAAAAGCAGTGCGGAAAGAGCGTTGATTTTCGGTGAAATTCTCCTGTGAGTCATCGAGTAAATTTCAATAGAGAGGTTCTGGAATTTTGCACCTCTTGTGAAATATGTTATGATGAAATCGTCAAGAGAATATGTAAAACTCATGAGCAGACCCGAGAAAATACCCGGCATAAGCTCGTGAATAATTACCTTGTAAAATGCCTGCCATTGGTTACAGCCAAGGTCAAGGGCGGCGTCGTAAATGCTCTGATCCATTCGTTTGATTCTCGGCATAACATTAAGCACAACAAACGGAACACAAAAGCATATGTGCGAAATTAAAACCGTGAAAAATCCCATTTCAAAGTTAAAGATAACTCCGAGAGTCGTAAACAAAAGCATGAGAGAAACACCCATTACAATGTCAGGACTGATGATCGGAATGTTTGACGCATTCTGAATAAGCATTCTTTTTTGCCCTTAAAATTGCTGATGCCGATTGCGGCGGCAGTTCCGAGGATTGTTGCAAAACAGATGCAAGAACGGCAATAATAACAGTGTTCCACAATGCGTTCATAATATTGTCGTCACGAAAAAGCTGTACATACCATTTGAATGTAAATCCTTTCCAGACGGTAGTTTTGCCGTTGTTGAAGGAATAGAAGATAAGTACTGCAATGGGCGAATAAAGGAAAATAAGCAGGATTGCAATGTAAATTTTTGAAAGAATACCTGTTTTCTTTTTTCATTATGCAATCGCCTCCTCATCACCGAACAAGTTCATGATTATCAGGAACACGAAAATAAAAATCATTAATATCAATGAAATTGCCGAACCCGTGTTTTGGTCTGTCCAAAATATTTTTTCAATGACATCACCAATCATAATGTCGTCCGACCGCCGAGATACTGTGCAACCAGGAATGTGCTTGCACTCGGAACAAATACGATTGTCACACCCGAAATAATTCCGGGAACGCTGAGCGGTGCGACAACCTTTTTGAATACGGTAAAGTTGTTTGAACCGAGATCCTGCGCCGCCTCAATAAGACCGTTGTCGATTTTGCTCATAACGGTGTAAATCGGCAGAACCATAAACGGAAGATATTCATACACCATTCCGAGAATTACCGCACCCGTGTTGCCGATGTAGGTTGAATGAATACCCAAAAGCGAGAGCATCATATCAATCCACCGTTGTCCTGCAAAAGCGTTACCCATGCGTAGATTCTTAGCAGAAAGTTCATCCACATAGGAATCATAAGCAACATAATGAGCGTGTTCTGTGTTGATTCTTTCATTCTCGTGAGAAGGTATGCAAGCGGATATGCAAGTACAAGACAGATTGCCGTTGAAATAAGCGCAATCCAAAGTGATTTTACAAAAATGTTTGTGTAGTAAAACGCATTTGTAAATGCCTGAAACGAAAAATTACCGTTCTTGTCGGTAAAGGCGGTAAAGCCGATCATAATAATCGGAATCATTGTGAAAACAACCATCCAGATTATGTAGGGAATAGAGGGCTTGCGTGATTTCATTTATCAGCCCTCCTTTTCCGAAAACTCTGAGATTACCTCAAACCGAGCCTTTGAAAAGTTGAATGAAAGCGGAACATAGGTTGCGACCTGCTCGTCCGTATCGCTGAGCATAAGCCACTTTCTTTCGTCCGATTCAAGAATGATTTCGTTGTGTTCACCCTTGTAAACTACGGATTCAATGTACAAATCCTTTAAATCGCCCACGCCGTCGCCTGCAAGCGAAAGAGCGTCGGGCGGCAGAGTGATTTTTAGCTTTGTACCTTCTTCATAGTATTTATCGGGAACGGTAACGGTTTCGCCCTCAAGCTCAAATTCAAAGGAATTGTCATTCTGATTTGCGTATGTAACGGTTGTCTCAATAACATTATCGTAAAACGGAAGAAGCTTGTTCATAATCTGAATGTTGAACGGGATAACCCTCATACCGATTTTGCTTCCGATTTCAGCCGATTCGGTGGAGTGGATAAGAATTTCACACTTTCCGCATCTTACGCTCATCTCATAGTGAACGCCCTTGAAGGTTGTGTTCTCAACAGTTCCGACAAGCTGACCGTCCTCGGGAGAGGTAACTTCAATATCCTCGGGACGGATGACAACATCAACAGGAGTATTCCTGCCGAATCCCTTTGTCAACACATTCAAGCTCTTTGCCGAGAATTTGAATTCTGCAGTCATCAAGCATAATTCCGTTGAGAATATTTGCCTCACCGATAAAGTCTGCAACAAATGCGTTCACAGGCTCGTTGTATATATCCTCGGGAGAACCAATCTGCTCGATTACACCGTTGTTCATAACAACAACACGGTCGCTCATGGTCAGAGCCTCTTCCTGATCGTGAGTAACATATATAAATGTTTTCTGAGTTTTCTGCTGGATTTCCTTAAGCTCAAGCTGCATACTCTTACGCAGTTTAAGGTCAAGAGCACCAAGAGGCTCGTCAAGCAGAATGATTTCGGGATCGCACACAAGCGCCCTTGCAATTGCAACACGCTGCTGCTGACCGCCCGAAAGCTTTGCAACGGAACGCTTTTCATAACCCTTGAGGTCAACGGTTGCAAGCATATCGGTTACACGCTTTTTTATTTCATCTTTCGGCATCTTTTTAAGCTTGAGTCCGAAAGCCACATTATCAAAAACATTGAGGTGGGGAAACAAAGAATATTTCTGGAATACCGTGTTTACATTTCTTTTTATTCGGAGGAGTTCCGTTAATTCTTTTGCCACCGAAAATGACATCGCCGCTGTCGGGTTCAACAAAACCGCCGATGATGCGCAGGGTTGTGGTTTTACCGCAGCCTGACAGATACCGAGAATAGTTACAAATTCCTTTTCATTTATATCAAGGTTGATGTGGTTAAGAATTACCTCACCGTCAAATTTGATGAAAATATCCTTGAGTGAAACTATTGTTTTCTTTGATGTCTGTTCCATTTATGCACCCCTGTTCCGTTGTGATAACAGTAAAATCTGTAAAAAATAAAAAGCGGATTGTGTCAGCCTGAAAAATGCAGGCGAACACAGTCCGCTCTGCCGTTTCTGCAAAGACATAACCATGATGCTCAGAATTTTTGAACAGAAAAATAAGACGGCTGTGTCGCCCCGTCCTTTTTCTTTACACAAAATCCTTATTAACCGCTTAAAAGCGATTGCACGCAATACAATTTAAATTTTCCGAAATGTCACCCGTCACATAAGCATCAGGGGACAACTGCTCTTTGATTATATTCTAAATGCACAAAAATGTCAATCAATATCGTGTAAAAAGAAAATCAAATTTGCATTACTAATATTCTTTTAAAGAAGTAAAGTTCATACAGAGTCAGAAAAGGTTAAATATAATGCTTTTTGGTGCAAAATTATTGTTAAAAAATTTTTACAACCGTGTAATCTGCACAAAAAACAGCCCTCGAATTTGTAACATAAAGTATGTACTTTTTTGGTGAAATTTGTTATAATGAAATCGAGAATTTTATGAAAGGATGTTTCCCTATGAAGAAAGCAAAAAAAGATTGCAAGTCTTGTTGTTGCGTCTGCGCTTCTGACATCTTCTTTTGCGGCAATTACCTCCGTAAATGCTGCCGAGGTTGATTCCGCACAGACTGCATCTGCCGACAGTGCCCTTCGTGATAAGGTCGGCGACGGTGTTATGCTCCACGCATTCAACTGGTCTTACAATACAATCAAAGAAAACCTTCCCGCAATTGCAGCGGCAGGATACACAACAGTTCAGACTTCTCCCGTTCAGCAGCCAAAGGACTACTCAACCTCAGGCGATGTAACAGGTCAGTGGTGGAAGCTTTATCAGCCGATCAGCTTCCATATTGCAGAGAGGAGTCATGGCTCGGCACAAAGGACGATCTTAAATCACTTTGTGATGAGGCTGACAAATACGGCATCAAAATCATCTGCGATATCGTTTCAAACCATATTGCAAATGCCGATGAAGCTAGGCCGGAGACTGTGAGCAATCAGGTTAAAAAATATGAGCCTGAGTTCTATAAGAAAAGAAAAACCTACACCCGTACGTACAAAGGCGATGCAAACGACAGTTCGGTTCAGGCAGTTGTTCAGGGTCATGTTTCAAAGTGTCCTGACCTTGTAACAAACGATACTGCTGTTCAGGGATACATTATCAATCTCCTCAAGGAATGCATCGACTGCGGTGTTGACGGTTTCCGTTTTGATGCCGCAAAGCATATTGAAACAGAGGATGACGGCGAGTATGCGTCTGATTACTGGAAAAATATAACAACCTCGGCTTCTTCTTACTACACACAGAAAACAGGCGATGACCTCTACATCTACGGTGAAATTCTTAACAACTGCGGTGCAGACAGAAGCTACTCCTCATACACCAAGTATATCAATGTTACTGACAACAGAACGGGCGACGCAGTGCTTTACAATGTCACAAGGGGTAAGGCAAGCACAGCTACCAATGCGAAATACAAATCAGGTGTTGCAGCGTCAAATGCAGTTCTCTGGGCAGAGAGCCACGATACATACGAGGGCAGCTCGGGTTCATCGGGATTCTCAAACACTGCCGATGTTTCGGATGAAAATGTTGTAAAGGCATGGGCAATCGTTGCATCAAGAAAAGATTCAACAGCACTTTTCTTTGCCCGTCCGGGAACAGCTCTCATGGGTAACATTTCAACGGATTCAACTTACAAGAGCACAGCTGTTTCCGAAATTAACAAGTTCCACAACCTTTTTTGTAGGTCAGTCTGAAAAGCTCGGTTCTTCAGGCGACATTGCTTATGTTGCAAGAGGCACAAGCGGTATCGTTCTTTCAAATTGTAAAGGTACAAACGCAAGCGTAAGTATTTCCGGCACAGGTCTTGCAGACGGCAAATATACGGATACGGTTTCAGGTGCTGAGTTTACGGTTGCAAACGGCGTTCTCACAGGTTCAATCGGCAACACGGGTGTTGCTGTTGTTTACAACGGTACAACAACCCCGAAGGAAATAAACTCTGTTGAAAGCGGTTCGTTCAGGGGCGACACAATGACCCTTACACTCAGTCTTGAAAACGCAACATCGGGTACTTACTGTCTTGATGATTCAACTCCTGTTAAGTTTACGGGTACAACATCAATCCGCATCGGTTCAGATTATAAGCCGGGCGAAACAATCAATCTCACAGTTACGGCAACCGACGGTGTAAAGACTTCTTCAATGGTTTATAAGTACGCAAAAAGAGTACCGCTCAGGAATCGGGAGTGTATGTATTCTTCAACCCTGCTAACAAGAAGGGCTGGTCAGCACCTTACCAGGTTTACATCTTTGATGAAACCACAAACAAAGGGTACTGTTTACAAGAATGCAAACTGGCCGGCGAAGCAATGACTCTTGATCCTGCAACAGGTTACTATTACTACGAAGTTCCGAAGTCATCAAGTATTTCAGCTGATGAGGATGATGAAAATCAGGCTGCGTCGGATTTTGACCTTTCAACTTCAGCCAACACAAGAGTAATCATCTCTGAAAAAGGCGGCGAGCAGTATCCGGGCAGAACAGGTACACCTATCAGCCTCAACGGTTCATCAAAGGCATTCTCGCTTACAAAGGCAGGTACATGGGAGGATACAACTCTTACACCTACAAAGGTTGAGATTGAGGCTACTGATGTTACAAAGGGTTCTGCAGCAGAACCTACAACAAAGCCTGTTCCGTCAACTCAGCCTACAACCGCACAGCCCGCAACAGAGCCTTTGGGCAATGCTGTTTACGGTGATGTAAACGGTGACGGTGACATTACAGTCGTTGACGCTACACTCGTTCAGAAACATGTCGTTCAGCTTGAAACACTTTCGGCTGACAAGCAGATTCTTGCTGATGTTAATGGGGATAATACAATCTCTGTTGTTGACGCAACATTGATTCAGAAGTACGTTGTTCAGCTCAAAGACTGGGGCCGCACGGGTGATGTTTATCAGGCAGAACAGCCTACAACACCTGAGCCGACTACCGCCGAGCCTACAACCGTAAAGCCGACTGCACAGCCTACAACAAAGCCTGCTGACACATACACTCTTTACTTCAAGACTAAGCTTGGCTGGATGACATCTGACGGTGTTTCACTCTTTGCTTATGACCTTGACACAGGTGCAAGCTATCAGTTTGAGCAGGATACAGACGCTTACCCGAATGTTTACACAGTTGAAGTTCCTGCAACAGTTTCAAATGTCAGCGTTTATCGTTCTCTTTCAGAGGTTGACGAAAAGCCTGTAGGCGGTGATGACGGTAATGTTTACAATTGCTGGAATGCAACAGTTTCAAAGACAAACAACTGCATCACACTCAGCAATGACGAAGCTGTTTCAACAGCTCCGTATGTTCGGAGCAGAAGCCTGCATTCACACTTTCAAGAGTTTACTTTGATAACTCAAAGGCACACTATACTGATGTTTATATCTACGGTTGGGCAGAGAGCGGACTCGGCAACGCAGCAGCTCACATGAATAAGATTGCAGGTACAGATATCTGGTACTACGATTTTGACACACCGCTCAGCCCCGGTTCAAACTGTTTCCTCTTTAAGGACACAGAATCAACATGGAAAACACAGACAAACGACTTGACAGTTGCTGACGGTAAGAACTGTTTCCGTGCAAATCCGGGTTCAAAGTCCGGCGGTGTCTGGGTAAGCTATTCAGAATAACAGAACTACAGAACAACCTTTTCTTAATATTCTGCTAACAGTAAAGCATTCCCTCCGATAAAATTCGGGGGGAATGTTACTTTTAATATGATTTTACTTGAAAAAGAATGTAATATACAGTATTATATTAGGAGTATTAAACCGAAATTTAAGTGAATTTATGGACGGGAATTTATGAAAACAGAGCAGATTTTTCAGGAATTTGAACAAAGGCTTGAAAAAGAATATTACGCACAGCTTGCAAGCAAAGAAATTCTGACTGTTCCTTTGCTTATTGAGATTTTTCTTGACGATGATTACGCAAATGCTCACTGGGCGGAACAAGTTCTTGAGTATATTTGCGAAGTAAATCTGAAACTTGTCTATCCGTTCTTTGAATTTGTTGCCAAAGGTCTTGACAAATGCAACGGCTTTCTTGCGTGGAATACCTGGAAGATGATTACAAAGCTTTTGCCGACTGACACGGAAAATAAATTTGAAAGCGTAAAAGAAAGGTTTTACGACGCACTTGCTTCAAAAACACCGGCAGAATTTTCCATAGCCTGTGATTGTGCCGTGTCCGTTTTCATTAACAAAGCGGATGAACAGAAAAAATTGCTTGATATTTTGAAGAAATCCGCTGAACACAAGTTTTACATTGGCGATACTGAAATTGAAAACAGCGGAGAGATAGCTAAAGAAAAAGTACAGTTATTTCTTGAAAGAATAATGAACTATAAAACAAAAGCGGAGAACAATTGTTAACTGATATAATCCCCTTTAAAGCAGACTCTTGAAAAACATGGTTTTCAGGGAATGCTTTAAGGGGAGATTTTTATGTAAAAAAAGAAAAAAAGTACGGTACTGAAACGGGATAAAGACAACTGTTAAATCATATTTTCGGATTTGACAATACCATGTTAAAAAAATCCGCAGACGGTAAAATCTGCGGATAAAATGTTTAAAATTATAATTAAAATGCCTCTATAAGCGGATTGACTGCACCCGGCTGTATTTTTTCGGGATGGTCAATATATTCGATTGCCTTGCCGCAACCGTTGATAACGCAGTCAGCGGCGGCTTTGTGAACTCTTACTTTCAGCTTTGTGGATTCGCTGAGAAGCCTTGCAAATCCCGTCAGCTTGGCAAGACCGCCTGTCAAAATTATACCGTCAGTGTAGATGTCACCGACAAGCTCGGGCGGAGTCTGTTCAAGCACATCTTTAATTGCTCTGATAATGTTAAGCGCAATATCCTCGATTACAGGCTTGATTTCGGCATAGCCAACATCAATAAATTTGGGCAGACCGCTTACGGCATCTCTGCCTTTAACTCTGAAAAGCTTAGGCTCTTTCGGAATTTTTACACAGCCAACAGTCTTTTTGCAGGCCTCTGCCATGTTTGTACCGATAATCAGGTTATGCTCTTTTCTGATGTATTTAACGATTTCTTCGTCCATTGCACAGCCTGCCGACTTTATGCACTTGGAAACCGAAATTCCGCCGAGAGAAAGCACGGCAATATCTGCCGTACCGCTGCCGACATCTGCAATCAGAATACCGTGAGGACTTGTTATGTCGAGCGAACAGCCCATTGCCGCCGCTTTTGGTGCTTCAATAAGATACACCTTGCGAACACCGATTGAGCTTACTGCGTTTACAACAGCTCTTTTTTTTTTCAACCTCGGTAACCTCACTCGGGATTGATGCAACAACCCTCGGAATAGTCACCTTTGACGGACTGACCTCTTTTATAAGAATTGAAACCATATCCTCAACAAGTTCGGAGCGTGAAATAACACCGTCATCAATCGGGTGCATTGCTCGTATGCCTGCAGGCGTTTTGCCAATCATCTTATAAGCCTCGTTGCCGACGCCGACAATGTCGTAGGTGTCAACATCAAACGCAACAACGCTTGCCTCATCAAGCACTATTCCTTTATTTTCAATAAAAACTCTTGTTCTGTCAGAACCGAGATCAACAGCTATATCCATTTTAATCACTCCAATGCTATATCAGCAGAGATGTGCAAAGCGTACAGCAACAAATCTCGCCGCATTTGCACTTGTTAAGTATTCTTGCACATTCGCCAAGCGTACTGCCTGTTGTAATAATGTCGTCAATAATCAGTATTCGCTTGCCTTTGATTAAATTCTTGTCAATCGGCGAGTAAACGCCTATAACATTTTTTTGCTCTTTCAGCCGCCTTTATGCTGTGCTGGGTTTTATTTTTCTTTGTTTTGACAAGTAGGTCGGCATACTCAATGCCGAGAAGCCTTGCACATTCCTTTGCGAGCAACTCAGCCTGATTGTATCCACGCTCTCTGAGAGTATCCTTGTGCATCGGCACACAGGTGACAAGGTCAAATTTCCTGTCACGATAAACATCTTTTATTGAACGAACCATTTCGTGTGAAAGCAATTCGGCATATGCACCGCAGTTGTGAAATTTAAAGTTAAGAACTGCCCTGCGGAAAATTCCGTCATAGGGGAAAGGAGAGGCGCAGATGTACCCTCCCGTTGCATATCGTACAAGCGGCATTTCGGGGAATTCTTTTCTGCATTTGTCACAACAGTTTTTGTTCGGTTCAATAACCCTTCCGCAGTACGGACAACGAACCGTAAAGAAAAATCCTTTTATCGTGCCGAAAACTTTCTTAATAAAGTGTGTCATCTCTCAGTAAAAATTCTTTAAGACCGCCGTACCTTTTTTGTACGGCGGTTATTGTTTACCATATATTCAACGGTTGACGGATTGCCGACAAGCACAAGCGTTTTCTTTGCCCTTGTAACAGCGGTGTAGAGCAGATTCCTGTAGTAAAGCTGAGGAGGTCCCGAAAACATCGGTATAATAACTGCATCAAATTCATTGCCCTGACTTTTTATGCACCGTGATTGCGTAGGCAAAATCAAGATCGCCCGCAAATTCAAAGGTGTATCTTGCAATCTTGTCAAAAAAATTTAACGACAAGCGATTTTGTCTTTCTGTCAATCTTTGTGATGATTCCTATGTCACCGTTGAAAATTCCTTCGCCCGTTTCGCCGTTTTCACGAAACCAGCGAATATCATAGTTGTTTTTATCTGCATAACCTTGTCGCCTGTACGAAAGGTTTTTGAACCGATTGTGATTTCCGCCTTATCGTCATCCTTCGGATTTAGCGCCGCCTGCAATTTGTGGTTAAGCTCGGCAGTTCCGAGTTCACCTTTTTTTGGACGGAGCAAGCACCTGAATGTTTTCAAACGGAGAATATCCGTATGCCTTTGGCAGACGATTTGCACAAAGGTCAGCTATTACCGCTGAAACTTCTGATTTATTGTTCCTTTGAAGAAAGAAAAAGTCCTTGTCGGCGGAATTAAGAATGGGTATTTCACCGTTCACAATCTTATGTGCGTTTGTGACAATAAGGCTCTGCTGTGCCTGACGGAAAATTTCATTCAACCGTACAACGGGAATAAGTCCGCTTTCGATAAGATCGCCGAGCACATTACCCGGACCTACGGAGGGGAGCTGGTCGGAGTCGCCTACAAGAATAAGTCTGCAGCCTGTGGAAAGCGCTCTCATAACGCTTTCCATAATGAATGTGTCCACCATTGAAACCTCGTCAACAATCAATGCGTCGCATTTCAGCTGATTGCGTTCGTTCTTGTTGAAAACGGGGTTGTCATGTTTATCCCAGCTGACCTCAAGCAGTCTGTGCAGAGTTTTTGCCTCATCGCCCGTGAGCTCGCTCATTCGTTGAGCCGCTCTGCCTGTGGGGGCAGAAAGCAAAACAGTTTTGCCGTTTGCTTTCATTATTTTTATTATAGCATTGAGGGTTGTCGTTTTTCCTGTACCGGGACCGCCCGTCAAAACGAGCATACCCTCGGTAAGTGCCATAGTGATTGCTTTCTTTTGCAAATCGGCATATTCGATTCCGTCCTCTTTTTTTCACATTTTTCAATCGCCTTGTCAATGTTTTTAATTTTCTCTGACGGAAATTTAAGCAACATTTTTATTCTTGACGCTATGTACATTTCGCAGAGGTGAACATTGGGAGGAAACACAAATTTTTTGCCGTCAATCTTATCTTCGATAAGCGAACGGTCAAACAGCATTTCTTCCATGCACTCCGAAACCTTTTCACCGTCAATTCCGAGAAAATCGGTTGAAACTTTCAGCAGCTTTTCCTTTGGCAGACAGGTGTGACCGTTTCGCTCGTTGTGATGAAGAATGTGTACGATTCCTGCACGCATACGGACATTTGAATCGGGTTCTAATTTTTCTTTTTTAGCAATAAAATCCGCACTCTCAAACGATACCCCAAAATCACCCTGACAGAGAATGTACGGATTTTTCTTGATTAAATCGACACAGCTCGGATACCGTAAGCGTTGAAAATTTTGACCGATGCGGTGTTTGAAATTCCGTACTCGCCGAGAAAAAGCATGAGTGTTCGCACGCCTGTGTTCTGCTTTTTAACTGCTTTGAAAAATCCTCGGCTTTTTGCGAAGAAATTCCTTTCAGCATTGCAACTCTTTCGGGCTGATTTTCAAGCACATCAAGCGTTGCCTCGCCAAATTCCTTTACAAGCCTTTGTGCGGTCTGAGTGCCGATTCCCTTGATAGCTCCGGATGACAGATAACGCAGAATATCAGCCGCCTCGGTAGGTCTGCTGATTTCGCAAATCTGCACGGCAAACTGTCTGCCGTAGCTCGGATGATTTGTATATTTGCCGGTAAGCTTTACAACATCACCCGACGACACCTGTGGCATAATTCCGACAGCGGTCAGATAATCGTCACCGTCAGCAAGCTCAATTACCGTGTAGCCGTTTTCATCGTTTCGGAAAACCACGCTTTCAATTGCTCCCTCAAGCTGAAGAAGATTGTCGTTGTTCATTAAAACTTACTCCTCAAATCTTTTTGTGAGTTCGCCGAGAGTAATTTCGTAGCCCGCTCTTTCGTAGTCAAGGTAATCCGTACACGGCTTGAAGCCATCCGTATTTTTTGAAATCTGCAAAGCAATATATTCAAGAAAATGCGGATTTTTAATCATAATAGGACCTGTAACATGAGTAGCAAAAAGGTTCTTGTCCTTCAAACCCTCCGTTTTTGCATTTTCGTAGTCACCGAGTCCGTGTTTAACAGTGAAAAGATGATTTTCAATACCTTTAATTTCACTGCACTTGTTTACAAAGCCGACAATCGGTTTTGTGAGAATGTCAGATGTATAAACAATATCGCCTGTAATTCTGCGTTTGTTCTGCTCGGTAACTGTAAAATCATAAATTCCGAGTCCGTCATAAACCTTGCCGTCAGAGTCTGTAATTGTTTTTCCGAGAATTTCAAACGAGTTGCCCGTCATAAGAATTACCTTGCCGCTGTTGATGTATTCAACAAGAAAATCCTTGTACTTTTTTAAAATCCTGCAAAACAAGCTTCTGATTTTTTCTGTACCCGAACCGATGTAGATAAAATCGTAATCGCCCAGGTCGGCATTGTCAAACAGGGTAAGCCTGTCGGTTGTAAATTTTACACCGCTCTTTTCAAGCATTCTTTCAAGCGCAGAAACATTGGCATATTCTCCGTACAGGTTCATTATATCGTGATACAAATGAAGAATTTTCATAATCAGTCCACCTTTACCTTTTCAAGAAATTTACCCTTGTCTGAGAAACAGGTAATTACATAAATCTTTTCTTTGCGGTCATTGTCAAGATAATCAACGGCTTCTTCAATGTCCTTGATAACCTTGATTTTGTTTCTGTCAACTTTTGAGAAAGAAAATCTTGTTGCAAGGTCGTTGCAATATGTTCCTGCAAGCACAATGTTCTTTACATTGTCGCTTTTGAGAAGGTCAAAGTTGATGTCCCAAAGCCATGAAACATCGCTTGTAAAATACTTTCTGCTGACTGCGTCAACAATAATCAAAACATCGCACTTATCCTTGTCGGATGCGGCAAGCTTGAGTGACTGATTGTACGAAATGCTGTTTTCATGTTTTGATGTAACAAGCGTACCCTTTCTGTTTCCTAGTGTGAATGTTACAACACGGAAGTTTTTAAGAACATAATTGCTCAGGCTCTTTGCAATTGTGTTGCCGTCAACACCTGTGATTGACGCAACGGTAAATGCCGCAAGCAAATTGTAAACATTATAAAGCGATTTGAGCGTAAGTTCAATCTTGTACTTATTGTTGATTGTAATTTCGCCTTTTTCAAGATCGGCAGATGTAACTGTGTAGCTTGTATCCTGTCTTTTAAGACCGCAGTTAGGGCATTCATAGTTGCCTATGTGGTCGTAGTGATAGCTTGAATATGTCATAGGAGATTTGCAGTGAGGGCAATATGCACCGTCATTGTAAACGCCGACAAAGTCCTTTGTATCGGTAGGAAGATTGCCTGCACCGAACCATACAACATTATCCCTGCCGTAGCCAAAGCACGAAACAAGCGGATCGTCGGCATTAAGAATAAGCTGAGTTTCGGGATGAATACTATCCTTTACGGCATTGTAAACCCATTCCGGATGACCGTTTCGTGTGAGCTGGTCACGGTAAAGGTTTGTGATAACATAATGAGTCGGTGTGATGTATTTGAAGGTATATTTTGCAAAGCGTTCGTCACTTTCAATGAGAAGAATATCCGATTTAACCTTGCCCGAAAGAGTACAACTGCCGAGAATAAGAGTTGTAACGCCCTCAATCTGGTTAGAACCCTCTTTGTTCCAGGCAACTTTTTTGCCGCTTTCACAAAGAATATGTGCAATCATCTCAACGGTAGATGTCTTGCCGTTACTGCCTGTTACGGCAACAATATATTTCGGCAGCTCAATTCGTCCGAGAATATCGGGGCAGAGTTTAAGCGCAATCTGTCCCGGCAGACTGCTGCCCTTGCCGAGCAATCCTCCGACAAATTTCAGAACCTTGCACACAATAATAGTAAATAGTTTTTTCATTTTGCCACTTCCTTAATTAAAGACAACCTGTGTTGCCTGTACATACCTTGTATATATTCTTCATCATTATACCACAATTTTATTTCTTTGAATATATATTCTTAAAATTTTTTGCAAATTGAAACAGCAGGTTGAAAAAAATTTTAAAACCCAAAAATAAAAAGCCCGAAATTCAAGCTGACCGAATTTCGGGCTTTTCTGCAGAGTGCAACAATCCGTTCAACGAGTGGTTTTGATTTTATCTGTACTTTTCAACAAAATCGGCGATAAACTTTTTAAAAACACTTGCCTGTGAAATCCCGATATTTCTGCATATTCCTCTGAATTCCTCAACAAGTTCCTTTGGGGCGGAAAATGAAATTTGACTGTAAACTTTTTGATTGTATCTGCGTTTTACTTCGGTTGATGTGACGGTTTTTTTTTTTTTCTTCCATAATAATTCCTCCTCAAATCAAAACGGAATCTCATAATTTAATCGTTTTTTTCTGCAAATTCCATTGATATTTTCAATGTAACTATATTATACAAAAGACCGCTGTCCCATTATCCTCCCTATGAATTTTAAAATTGAATTTTGTTGTCAGTTGAAAAGTAAATTAATTTTTTGATTTACTTGTATTGAAGGTGAGATTATAATATAATAAGCGTTGTTATGTAAATTTTGTTATGTGATTTATTAACGGAGAAAATTATGACTGAAAAAGAAAAAATGCTTAATTCGCAGATGTATAATCCAATGGGCGACAAACAGCTTCGCAATGAACGCTGTTCGGTTAAAAATCTTTGCAGAGAGTACA